>Ga0208219_1000020_pt1 | contig 83323 bp, 76 predicted proteins | sample NGESurshal072012_7_FD_184469 | JGI IMG/M metagenome (GOLD analysis project Ga0208219, IMG submission 184469) | Arctic peat soil microbial communities from Barrow, Alaska - NGEE Surface sample 53-2 shallow-072012 (SPAdes) | ecosystem: Environmental > Terrestrial > Soil > Wetlands > Peat ... | reverse complement strand
CTCGGAGTCCTGCTCGGCGAGCTCGTCGACCCCGCGCTCCCAGGCCCGGGCCTCGTCGGGCAGGTCCGACAGCGGCAGCGAGATGTCCAGGATGTCCTCGACGCCGTGCAGCAGCGCCAGGGTGGCCTTGGGGCTGGGCGGCTGAGCCACGTAGTGCGGGACGGCCGCCCACAGCGAGACGGCCGGGATGCCGGCCGTCGCGCAGGCGTGCTGCAGCACCCCCACGATCCCGGTCGGGCCCTTGTAGTCCACGGGCTCCACGTGCAGCCGGGCCGCCAGGTCGGCGTCGGAGGCCCCGGCGCTGACCGGCACGGGCCTGGTGTGCGGGGAATCGGCTAGCAGCGCGCCCAGCAGGATCACGATCTCCACCTCGAGCTCGGTGAAGGCCGCCACCAGCTCGCTGCTGAACCCGCGCCAGCGCATGTTGGGCTCGATGCCGTGCACGAGGACCAGGTCACGGCCCAGGCCGGCGGGCTGGGCTACGCTCAGCCTGGTCGTCGGCCAGACCAGCCGGTCGGTCTGGCCGTCGGTGACCTCCATGACGGGCCTGGTGACCTGGAAGTCATAGAAGTCCTCCGGATCGACCTGGCCGATGGCCTTGGTATCCCAGGCGGTGCTGAGATGATTGATCGCTCCGGTCGCCGACTCGCCCGCATCGTTCCAGCCTTCGAATGCGGCAATCAGCGCTGGTGCGGTGAGCTTGCCGATGGCATCGAGCTCGATCGCCCGCCACCTCCCTCCGCAGCCCGCCTGACCCTCAGGCGAATAGTCTCAGCCTACGTGCCCGGCCCCGGCTGCCGCCGGGTCAGGTCACCTGGCACCTGCCAGGAGCCAGCCACCTGCTGCCCTCCGGGGCGGCACCCATGTTAGGGCCATCGCGGCCAGGGCGGAAAAGTCGGCCCGGCCGGGCCGGCGCCGCAGCGCTCAAGCCCGGCGGCCTCGCCAGGGCTGTCTTAGGATGGATGAGCCATGTCACGAACAGTCCCGCGGTCTCTGCCAGCCGAACCGGCCGGGCACCCTCGCGGTGAGCTGCTGGGCGTCCTGTTCGACATGGATGGGCTGCTGGTCGATTCCGAACCCCTCTGGTTCGAGGTCGAAAGCTCCGTGATGTCCCGCCTCGGCGGCTCCTGGCAGGAATCGGATCAGCAGGCCCTCGTCGGCGGCTCCCTGTCGCGGAGCCTGGACTACCTCCTGACCAAGGCCGCTCGCCCCGTGCCGCGCGAGACCGTCGCGGGCTGGATGGTGGGCGGCATGGTGGAGCTCGTGAACAGCCGGTCGCTGCCCGCCATGCCGGGCGCCCGCGAGCTGCTCGCCGAGGTCGCCGCGGCGGGCGTCCCCTATGCGCTGGTGACCTCGTCGGAACGGCCCGTCATGGAGGCCGTGCTCGACCAGCTGGACGTGGCGTTCCCGGTGACCGTGTGCGGCGACGACGTCAGCAAGAGCAAGCCCGATCCGGAGCCCTACCTGCTGGCCGCGGCCAAGCTCGGCGCCGACCCGCGGCACTGCGTGGCCATCGAGGATTCCCCCAACGGGGTCGCGTCCGCGGCGGCGGCCGGCTGCCTGACGATCGCCGTGCCGAGCATGGTGCCGATCCCAGCGGCCGAGCGGAGGCTGGTCGTGGCGTCGCTGACGGAGCTGAGCCTCGACCGGTTGTATCGCCTGGCGGCGGGCTGAGCTGGCCGGGTGGTTGGCGCCGGCGGGTGACGGCCCGGACTGGGAGCGCGGGCTGGGCCGGAGCTGGGAGTCGGGGCCGGTCGGAGCATGCGGGACATGTGCGACGATGGAATGAGCGGGCCTTTGGGTGGCACGCACCCGCGAGCCCCCACGAGGGGAGGCGCTCATGAGTGTCTGGAGTAGCATCGGCGGCGCGGTATGCGTCGCGATTACCGTGCTCGGATTGGTCCTGAGCTGGCGAATCGGGCGCAAGAGCGGCGCGAGCCGGGGAATGCGCGCGGCCGCCTGGTCGCTGATCCCGGTCGCCGCCTACCTCACCAACGCGGTCGGGCTGATCGGCCGCCTCGTCTCGGCCGTCGTCCGCTTCGCCGGGTCCTTTGTCTTCTCGCCTAAGTCGTGGGCAGGCGTGGCCGTGCTCGGCGTCATCGTGGTCCTGTTCCTCGTCTCCGGCGGCCTGCCCCTCCTGAACCGGCGGAAGGCCAGGGAGCGGCGGAAGCTGGCCAAGGCTAAGGCCAAGGCCGGCGATTCCGGAGCCTCGGGCGACCCGTTGCAGGCCGTCACGGCGGGAACCCGGTCGGCACCGACCGGCCTGGCACCCTCGCCCCGGGCGAAGGCGCCGGCCCGCACGGCCCGCGCGCCGAGCGCGGACGCCGACGACGACATGTCCGATGTGCAGGAGATCCTCCGTCGGCACGGCATCAAGTAGTCGGCGCCAGAGGTACTCCTGCGCATCGGCGGCGGAGCCGGGCGCGAGGCGGCGGATGGCAAGTGGTGACGCATCGGCGCGGTAGCTGGGGGCGCGCGGCGGCAAGCGGTTGAAGCGGACGTTCCGGGTGGCCGCCCGCCCAGGTTGGTGATGTCGCCGCTAGCGTGTCTAGGCTGGGGCAACTCGGCCAATGGCGAGCCCGCTGCCGACGCAACGCTAGACCGGGCCTTCTGCTGCCATGGCGTACACGTTCGACTCCTTCTAGCCCTCTGCCGCGCCGCCTCGGCCGATCCCCGCAGCCACGGGCAGCTCACTATCCCCTGCAGCCCCATCGGCATCTTGCGCGGCACTTCGCCAACGTCATGGATGGCCCTCTCCTGCTGCTGGAACGACAGCAGCGGCCCAGCCACGTCGCTGGGTGGCCCGCTCGACACCAGTCCTACGTGACGTCCTCGAACGATGTGAACGTCGTTGCTAGGTCTAATACAATTGTTTAGCCCGATATGTCGGCAGTGGCGGGGGCGGGAGCCGCAGGCGCGCAGGGGTTAGGTGCAGGGGCTTAGGCGGAGGGGTACAGAGGTTAGACGCAGGTACAGGACAGGCAGAGGTCCGGCCCCGTCAGTCGCCGACCGCTGGAACAACCGACGACCGAACGGGCACATCATCGCCAGACGCCCGGTCGGCCTCGCTAGGCGACCGATCCGCTTCGGGCGCCCCGTCAGGACCGGCTTCCGGGGTTGGCCTAGGCGCGGGAACGGAGCCGGCGTCCAGAGCGGGCTCGGCGCTCGGGGCGGTGCTCGCGGCCGGGAGCGGCGGGGGCGTGCCGCCGAAGACCGGGCAGAGGGCCTGATGAGCGCACCAGTCACAGAGCCTGCTCTGCCGTGGCCGCCAGTCGCCGGTCGCGCGGGCCCGCTCGATCGCCTGCCAGAGCGCGTTGATCTTCCGCTCGGTGGCGAGCAGTTCGGCCTCGTCGGGCGTGCAGCGCATGATCTCGCCGTTGCCGAGGTAGATGAGCTGCAGCTGCCGCGGGATACTGCCGCTGGTGCGCCATACGACGAGGGCGTAGAACTTCATCTGGAACAGTGCCCGCGCCTCGTATTCCTCGCGCGGTGCCGTGCCGGTCTTGTAGTCGACGACGCGCACCTCGCCGGTGCGGGCCACATCCAGCCGGTCGATGTAGCCGCGGAGCGTCAGGCCAGACTCCAGCACGGTCTGCACGGACATCTCGCGATGGGCGGGCTCGAGGCGAGTGGGGTCCTCGAGGGTGAAGTACCTGTCGAGCATCACGCCGGCTTCGTCGAGCCAGACGGCCCGCTCCTCGTCATTGGCGAAGAGGCTGGCGAGCTCGGGCTCGGCGGCGGCGAGGCGCTCCCATTGCGGCAGCACGAGGCTGCGGGCGGCGGCGGGCGTCCGGGCCGGGGCAGGCTCGTCGAACAGGCGCTCCAGCACGGCATGCACGAGCGTTCCGCGCGCCGCGGCCGGGCTGGGCGGCTCGGGCAGCCGGTCCACGACGCGGAAGCGGTACAGCAGCGGGCAGGTCAGGAAGTCGGCCGCGCGCGACGGGGACAGGCTCCGGTGAACGGGCGCCTCAGCGGCCGGGGCAGCCGTTGGCGCGGGTACCTCAGTCGCGGTAGCCGCGGGCGCTTCAGTCGCGGTAGCCGCGGGCGCTGCTTCGCTCATGCATCGGAGCCTAGGGGAGAGCGCTGACAATACGCCGCGACCTCGCCGCGTCGAGCTGGGAATGGTGGCCTAGCGCGTAACATCAGTGCGTGGCAGGTATGTCCCCCGGGGACGATCCTTCGCAGGGTCAGCAGCTCCAGCCGCCCGAGCGCGAGCCTGCGGCGCAGAATCGGCGCGATCCCAGACTCGGGATCGTCATTGCCCGGGTGTTCGGTATCCCGATCTATATCTCTCCGTACTGGTTCCTGGTCGCCGGCCTCCTGGTCTACCTGTACGCGAACTCGCTGGACAGCACCGTGCAGCCAGCCCGGGTCCGCTACCTGGTCTCAGCCGGGTTCGTCATCCTGCTCTACCTGTCGGTGCTCATTCACGAGCTCAGCCACTGCGCGGTGGCGCGTGCCTTCAAGCTGGCGGTGCGGCGCGTTCTGCTCTATCCGCTGGGCGGGTTCTCGGAGATCGAGCAGGAGCCGCCTACGCCGGCTCAGGAATTCCTGGTCTCCGCGGCGGGTCCGGCCATCTCCCTGGTGCTCGCGGCTATTGCCGGGGGGCTGACCAAGGTGGTTCCCCACGGCCTGCCGAACTTGCTGATCGACCAGCTGTTCCGGGCCAACCTGCTGGTCGGCATCTTCAACTTGCTGCCCGGCCTGCCGCTGGACGGCGGCCGCATTTTCCGGGCCGGGATCTGGAAGATCACGGGCAAGACGGCGACGGCCACCATCGCGGCGGCGTGGGCGGGCCGCGTGCTCGCGGTGCTGCTGATCATCGTGCCGATCGGGCTCACGGGCGGGCGGCTCGGGTCCCTGGTCAACAGCTCCTACTGGCTGTGGCTGGCCTTCATCGCGGTGTTCATGTGGCTGCAGTCGGGACAGGCGATCAAGGCGGCGAAGGTGCGCGAGCGGCTGCCGGCCCTGCAGGCCCGGCAACTGGCGCGCCGGGCCATCCCGATTCCGTCGAACCTGCCGCTGTCGGAGGCGATCCGGCGGGCTGACGAAGCGCAGGCCCGGGCCCTGGTGATCGTTGATCATCAGCAGGCGCCGATTGCGATCGTGAGCGAGGAGGCGGTGATGGCCACGCCGGAGCAGCGCCGGCCATGGGTGGAGGTCGGCACGCTGGCCCGCACGCTGGATCCGGCCATGGTGCTGTCCGCGGACCTGTCGGGGATGGAGCTGATCGAGGCGGTGCAGCGCAAGCGGGCCAGCGAGTACTTGCTGATCGAGCCGTCCGGCCAGGTCTACGGCGTGCTGGCCGCCGCCGACCTGGACCACGCCTTCGCGGGCGTGTGAGCCCTCGGCCGGCTGTCCCCGGCATCAACTAGCCTGTCGGCGTGATCAAGCAGCCCCGCGGGCCGTTCATGCCCGGCGACCAGGTCCAGCTGACCGACCCCAAGGGCCGTCAGCACCGGCTGGTGCTGACGGCGGGGCGGACTTTCCACACACACCGCGGCGCCGTTGCGCATGACGACCTGATCGGGCAGCCGGAAGGCAGCCTGGTGATGTCGGCCGGCGGGACGCCCTACATCGCGCTGCGGCCGCTGCTCGCGGATTACACGCTGTCGATGTCGCGCGGGGCCGCGGTGATCTACCCGAAGGACGCGGCGCAGATCATCGCGATGGCCGACATCTTCCCGGGCGCCACGGTCGTGGAGGCGGGCGCCGGCTCGGGCGCGCTCTCGTGCTGGCTGCTGCGCGCGGTGGGCGAGGAGGGGCGGCTGATTTCGTATGAGCGGCGGCCGGACTTCGCGGAGATCGCCCGGGCCAATGTCGAGCAGTTCTTCGGCGGTCCGCATCCGGCCTGGCGGCTGATAGTCGGGGACCTGCCCGGCGGCCCGAGGCCCCCTGACGAGCCAGCTGACGGCCGGATCACCGAGGCGGACCGGTTCCTCCTCGACATGCTGGCGCCCTGGGAGTACGCGCGGACGGCGGCGGCCGCCCTGATTCCGGGCGGACTGGTCTGCTGCTACGTCGCCACGACGACCCAGCTGGCCCGCACGGTGACCGCGCTGCGCGATCAGGGGAGCTTCGCCGAGCCCGCCGCGTGGGAGACGATGCAGCGCGGCTGGCACGTAGACGGACTGGCGGTACGGCCCGAGCATCGCATGGTGGGGCACACGGGTTTTCTCGTTACCGCAAGAAGACTGGCCGACGGGGTCCAGGCCCCGCCGCGCCGCCGGCGTCCCTCCAAGGGCGCCCAGGCGGCGGATGACCTGGCCGAACTCGAGGACGGGCAGATGTAGCAGAATCGGTAACGCGGCGGCACTGTTCCCGGATCGTAACGGAGAGACCGAGAGTCGGGACCGCCGCGAGGTTACGGAACGACCCTGGATAGGTAGGGTCTAGGTAAGTCGGCTCTCCCGGAGGGGGTGAGGGGCATGGCCTCTCGTGACGACAGCGCTCGCAGCGGGCGGTATGACGATGAGGTCAAAGTCCTGACCACGAAGATCTCTTTCCTCGAGGAGGAGGTCACGGCCCTGCGCAGCAGGCTGGCCGATTCGCCGCGTCAGGCAAGGCTGCTCGAGGAGCGGCTGCGCGAAGCGCAGACGAGCCTGGCTGCGGTGACCGGTCAGAACGAACGGCTCACCGGAACCCTCAGGGACGCGCGTGACCAGATCGTGGCGCTCAAGGAGGAGGTAGACCGGCTCGCGCAGCCGCCGAGCGGGTTCGGCGTCTTCCTGCAGGCGGCCGAGGATGGCACCGCTGACGTGTTCACCGGCGGCCGGAAGATGCGCGTCAGTGTGAGCCCGACCATCGAGCTGGACGGGCTGCGGCCCGGCCAGGAGGTCGTGCTCAACGAGGCTCTCAACGTGGTGATCGCCCAGGGCTACGAGACGATCGGCGAGGTCGTCATGCTCAAGGAGGTCCTGGACGGCGGGGACCGGGCCCTGGTGATCTCGCACGCGGACGAGGAGCGGATCGTCAGGCTGGCGGAGCCGCTGCGGGAGCAGAGGCTGCGCGCCGGCGACTCGCTGCTGCTGGAGCCGCGCTCGGGATACGTCTACGAGCGCATCCCGAAGGCGGAGGTCGAGGAGCTGATCCTCGAGGAGGTGCCGGACATCTCCTACGTGGACATCGGCGGTCTCGGGCCGCAGATCGAGCAGATCCGGGACGCGATCGAGCTGCCCTACCTGCACGCGGACCTGTTCAAGGAGCACCAGCTGCGGCCGCCCAAGGGCGTCCTGCTTTACGGCCCCCCCGGCTGCGGGAAGACCCTGATCGCCAAGGCGGTGGCGGCGTCGCTGGCCAAGCAGGTCGCGGAGCGGACGGGGCAGAGCGCGAACGACGGCCCGGACGGCCCGGCCCGCGAGCGCCGCAGCTTCTTCCTCAACATCAAGGGCCCTGAGCTGCTGAACAAGTACGTCGGCGAGACGGAGCGGCACATCCGCCTGGTCTTCCAGCGGGCCCGGGAGAAGGCCAGCGAGGGCATGCCGGTCATCGTGTTCTTCGACGAGATGGACTCGATCTTCCGGACCCGTGGCTCGGGTGTCTCCAGCGATGTGGAGAACACGATCGTGCCGCAGCTGCTGAGCGAGATCGATGGCGTGGAGGGCCTGGAGAACGTCATCGTCATCGGGGCCTCCAATCGCGAGGACATGATCGACCCGGCGATCCTGCGGCCCGGCCGCCTGGACGTCAAGATCAAGATTGAGCGGCCGGACGCGGAGGCGGCCCGGGACATCTTCAGCAAGTACGTCCTGACGGGCCTGCCGCTGCACCCCGACGACCTGGCCGAGCACGGCGGCTCGGCGGTGGCCACGGTGGACGAGATGATCCAGCGGGTCGTGGAGCGGATGTACTCCGAGACGGAGGAGAACCGGTTCCTGGAGGTCACGTACGCCAACGGGGACAAGGAAGTCCTCTACTTCAAGGACTTCAACTCCGGCGCGATGATCCAGAACATCGTCGACCGGGCCAAGAAGATGGCGATCAAGGAGTTCCTGGAGACCGGCCAGAAGGGCCTGCGCGTGGCCCACCTGCTGGCCGCCTGCGTGGACGAGTTCAGCGAGAACGAGGATCTGCCGAACACGACAAACCCGGACGACTGGGCACGTATCTCGGGCAAGAAGGGCGAGCGGATCGTCTACATCAGGACGCTGGTCTCCGGGAAGCACGGGACCGAGGCGGGCCGCTCCATCGACACGGTGGCGAACACTGGCCAGTACCTGTAGCCGGGCTGGCCACGCGGCGCGGCGAGGGCGGCGCGTGCGTGACGCGGCTAATCCGGCACTAGGCTCTTTAGCATGAGCGTGCGCCGAGTGATGGGTATCGAGACCGAGTACGGGATATCCGTGCCCGGCCAGCCCGGGGCGAACGCGATGGTCAGCTCCTCCCAGGTAGTCAACGCCTACCAGGCCGCGACGGCGGCGCGAGCCCGCCGCGCGCGCTGGGACTTCGAGGAGGAGAACCCGCTGCGCGACGCGCGCGGGTTCGACCTGGCCCGGGAGGCGGCCGACTCCTCGCAGCTCACTGACGAGGACCTGGGCCTGGCCAACGTCATCCTGACCAATGGCGCGCGGCTGTACGTAGACCACGCCCACCCGGAGTACTCGGCGCCCGAGTGCACCAACCCGCTGGACGCGGTGCTCTGGGACAAGGCCGGCGAGCGGGTTATGGCGGAGGCGGCCGCCAAGGCGGCCACGATGCCGGGCGGCCCGGCCATCCAGCTGTACAAGAACAACACCGACAACAAGGGTGCCTCGTACGGCTGCCACGAGAACTACCTGATGAACCGCGCGACCCCGTTCGCGGATATCGTCAGGTACCTGACCCCCTTCTTCATTTCCCGGCAGGTGGTCTGCGGGGCCGGCCGCGTGGGCCGCGGCGCGGATGGCCGGGAAGACGGCTTCCAGATCAGCCAGCGGGCTGACTTCTTCGAGGTCGAGGTCGGCCTGGAGACCACGCTCAAGCGGCCGATCATCAACACCCGCGATGAGCCGCACGCCGATCCGGACAAGTACCGGCGGCTGCACGTCATCATCGGCGACGCCAACATGAGCGAGGTCTCCACCTACCTCAAGCTCGGCACGACCGCGCTCGTGCTGGCGATGATCGAGGACCGGTTCCTGGCCACGGACCTGTCGGTCGAGACGCCGGTGGCAGAGCTGCGCGCGATCTCGCACGATCCGTCCTGCCGTCACCTGGTCCTGCTGCGCGACGGCCGCCGGATGACCGCCGTCCAGCTGCAGATGGAGTACCTGGAGCTGGCCCGCAAGTACACCGAGGACAAGTACGGCGCCAGCCTCGATGAGGCGACCGCGGACGTCCTGGATCGCTGGGAGAGCGTGCTGACCCGGCTGGCCGAGGACCCGATGCTGACCGCCCGCGAGCTGGACTGGGTGACCAAGCTGGAGATCCTGGAGGGCTATCGGTCCCGGGACGGCCTGGCCTGGGGCCACCCGCGGCTCCAGCTCGTGGACCTGCAGTACTCCGACGTCCGCGCGGAGCGCGGCCTCTACAACCGGCTGGCGGCCCGCGGCCGGATGAGCCGGCTGCTGGACGAGCCGGCGATCGAGCGGGCGATGCTGGAGCCGCCGGACGACACCCGCGCGTTCTTCCGCGGCCGGTGCCTGCGGCAGTATCCGGAGGCCGTGGCCGCCGCGTCGTGGGATTCGGTCATTTTCGACATTCCCGGCCGGGAGTCGCTGCAGCGGGTACCGACGCTGGAGCCGCTGCGCGGCACGAAGGCGCACGTGGGGGCCCTGCTGGACCGGTGCCACACCGCGGCCGAGCTGGTATCGGCCCTGACCGGGCGGGACTGACGCCCGCTCGCCATCCCGGCCGCCGTCCACGTCGCGGATGCATACCGATGCCCGCCGGCAGGGTTGGGTGGGGCATAGCGGGGCGAGGATAGCGTTTGAGACTGTGGGCGGTAACCGCGATTCTCGGAGGTTTGAGCATGGCGACGAAAGACACCGGCGGGCAGCGGCAGGCTCCGAGGCGCACCGAGGAAGAGGAAGAGAGCGAGGCGCAGTCCGGCGAGGCGGTCAAGGAGCGGCAGGACAAGCTGACCGACGACGTCGACGCGATCCTCGACGAGATCGATGAGGTCCTCGAGGAGAACGCCGAGGAGTTCGTCCGCTCCTACGTCCAGAAGGGCGGCCAGTGACCCTGCCCCTGACCACCGGGCCCCTGACCAGGTCCTGGCAGCGGGCCGGGGGGACGTTCACTCACAGCCGATTCCTCTCATAGCCGACGCCGCGCGGCCAGCGCGGCTTCTGGGGCCGCTGAGCAGTAGGGTCATGTCAGGACTGCAGGCGTTCTAACCGGAAGGACTCGCGGGTGGCCCCTGAATCCGAGAGCCGGCGGCTGCCGGCTCCGTTCCTGACGGCGGGGACGTCGTCGTTCTCCGACTTCCTCGACATGGCCGCGCCGGGCTTGCAGCCGGCCCGGCTGGCGAGCGGGACGGTGACCGCGGGCGGCCCGCCGCACGGCGGCCCGGAGCTGCCGCACGGCACCACGATCATCGCGGCGATCTGCGCCGACGGCGTGGTGATGGCGGGGGACCGGCGGGCCACCGCCGGGAACATGATCTCCCAGCGGGACATCGAGAAGGTGTTCCGCACCGACGACTTCTCCTGCATCGGCATCGCCGGCGTCGCGGGCATCGGCATCGATCTGGTCCGCCTCTACCAGGTGGAGCTGGAGCACTACGAGAAGCTTGAGGGGCGCACCCTGTCGCTCGAGGGCAAGGCCAACCGGCTGGCCGGGCTGGTCCGGGCCAACCTGATGAGCGCGATGCAGGGCCTGGTAGTCGTGCCGCTGTTCGCCGGCTTCGACGAGGATCGCGAGCAGGGCCGGATCTTCGCCTACGACGTGGCGGGCGGGCGGTACGAGGAGCACCTGTTCCACTCCATCGGGTCAGGCTCGGTCTTCGCGCGGGGCTCGCTCAAGAAGCTGTACCGCGAGGGCATGTCCGTCCCCGACACGGTGATGGCCTGCATGCAGGCGCTCTACGACGCCGCCGACGACGACTCGGCGACCGGCGGTCCGGACCTCAGCCGGCGCATCTACCCGGTGGTGGCGGCCATCACCGCCGACGGCTTCACGCGGCTGTCCGACGACGAGTCCGCGACCTATGCCCAGGCCGTGGTCGAGGGGCGGATGCGGCGCCCGGATGGCCCCGTCGCCCCCTTGCGGGAGCCTGCCACCTAGACCGGCCCGGCCCTGCACGTGCAGATCTGACCACCTCGAGTAAGGACAGTGCCAGCGGTGTCGATGCCCTTCTACGTGTCGCCCGAGCAGGCGATGAAGGACAAGGCGGACTTCGCGCGGAAGGCCATCACGCGCGCCCGCAGCGGGGTCGTGATCGACTGCGATGCCGGGATCCTGCTCGTCTCGCCGAACTCCTCCCGGGCCCTGCATAAGTTCAGCGAGCTGTACGACCGGATCGCCTTCGCCGCAGCGGGCCGGTACAACGAGTTCGAGCGGCTCCGCCAGGCCGGCGTACGCTACGCCGACCTGACCGGCTACCAGTACGACCGGCAGGACGTGACTGCCCGCGGCCTCGCGAACTGGTACGCCCAGGCGCTCGGGACCATCTTCACCGAGAGCGTCAAGCCGCTGGAGGTGGAGATCGTGGTGGCCGAGGTCGGCGCGAGCGCCGAGCTGGACCAGATCTACCGGATCACCTTCGACGGCACGGTCAGCGACGAGCATCACTTCCTGGTCATGGGCGGCCAGACCGAGCAGGCCGCCGCGGTGCTCAAGGAGCGCTACTCCGAGGGCATGACGCTGGCCGGCGCCATGGAGGTGGCCATCGCGGCCCTGGCCGACCAGGCCAACGGCGGCGGCGCCGAGATCACCGGGGCCCAGCTGGAAGTAGCGCTCCTGGACCGGTCACGGTCGCACCGGACGTTCCGGCGCCTCACCGGCGTCCGGCTGGACGCCGTGCTCGCCGAGGCCCGGTCGGGGAGCAAGGCCGTCGGTGCGAGCCCGGCCGCGGCCGCCCCGGAAGGCAGCGCGGGAGGCGCCGGCCCCGAGAGCGGCAGCACTGACGCCAGCAGCACGGACGCCAGCAGCACGGACGCGGGCAGCACGGACGCGGGCAGCACGGACGCGGGCAGCACGGACGCCGGCGGCGCGGGCTGAAGGGCCGGGCTTGGCTGACCCCGATGTAGTGTCAGGGAATGCGCGGTCCGGCAGGCGGCAGCGCGGGTAATGGAGGAGAAGTGACGGCCGACCTGGTTGCAATCTCGGGAGTCGACGCGCCGACCGGGCTGCTGATCGGCGGGCACTGCTCCGCCGGGCGGCGCGGCATCGTCCTGCCGGTTATCGACCCTGCCACCGAGAAGCCCATCGCCGAGGTCGCCGATGCTAGCGAGCAGGACGCCCTGGACGCCGTGACCGCGGCCTACGACGCGCTGCCCGGCTGGGCGGCCACGCCGCCGCGCGAGCGCGGCCAGTGCCTGCGGCGAGCCTTCGAGCTGATGACCGAGCGCGGCGAGGCACTGGCCCGGCTAATGGTCCTGGAAAACGGCAAGGCACTGCCCGACGCGCGCGGCGAGGTTGCCTACGCGGCCGAGTTCTTCCGCTGGTACGCGGAGGAAGCGGTGCGTAACGAGGGCTCGCTGTCGATCGCGCCGTCGGGTGCCAACCGGATCATGGTGCAGCACCAGCCCGTGGGCGTCAGCGTCCTGATCACGCCGTGGAACTTCCCGGCCGCCATGGCCACCCGCAAGATCGGGCCGGCCCTGGCCGCGGGCTGCACGGTCGTGCTCAAGCCGGCCAAGGAGACGCCGCTGACCGCGCTCGCGGTGGCCGACATCCTGGCGGAGGCGGGCGTGCCGGCCGGCGTGGTCAACGTCCTGCCGACCAGCCACCCGGGCCCGCTGACCGCGGCGATGCTGGCCGATCCCCGGGTACGCAAGCTGTCGTTCACGGGCTCGACCGAGGTCGGTCGGATGCTGCTGAGGACCGCCGCCGACACCGTCATCAACTGCTCCATGGAACTGGGCGGCAACGCGCCGTTCCTGGTCCTCGAAGACGCCGACATCGACGAGGCCGTCAGCGGCGCCTACGTGGCCAAGATGCGTAACGGCGGCGAGGCGTGCACCGCCGCTAACCGGTTCTACGTCCATGAGTCGGTGGCGGACGAGTTCTCGGCCAAGCTGGCCCGGCGGCTGGCGGCCGTCCGGGTCGGGCCGGGCCTGGAGGACGGGGTCGAGCTCGGCCCGCTGGTCAACGCCGACACCCGGGACAAGGTCGCCGGCCTGGTGGACTCGGCCGCGGCGGACGGCGGGCAGGTGGTCCTCGGCGGTCATGCGCCGGACCGGCCGGGCTACTTTTACGAGCCGACCGTGCTCGATCACGTGCCGGCCAACGCGGGCATTCTGAGCCAGGAGATCTTCGGTCCCGTCGCGCCGATCGTCCGCTTCGCCGACCAGTCGGAGGCCATCGCGCTGGCCAACGCGACCGAGTACGGCCTGGTGTCCTATGTGTACAGCGCGGACCTGCGCCGTGCGCTGCAGGTAGCCGAGGCCCTGGAGTCCGGCATGGTCGGGATCAACCGTGGCGTGGTGTCCGACCCCGCGGCTCCATTCGGCGGTGTCAAGCAGTCCGGGCTGGGCCGCGAGGGCGGCCATGACGGCTTGCTGGAGTTCACGGAGACCAAGTACATCGCGGTCGACTGGTGACGCCGCCGCAGGGGGCCTGAGCCGATGGACAGAAGGATTTTCGGCCTGGAGAACGAGTACGGCGTCACGTGCACGTTCCGCGGGCAGCGACGGCTGTCGCCGGATGAGGTAGCCAGGTACCTGTTCCGCCGCGTCGTCTCCTGGGGTCGCAGCAGCAACGTGTTCCTGCGCAACGGCGCCCGCCTGTACCTGGACGTCGGCAGCCATCCGGAGTACGCCACCCCGGAGTGCGACAGCCTCATTGACCTGGTCACCCACGACAAGGCCGGCGAGCGGATCCTGGAGGGCCTGCTGGTCGACGCCGACCGGCGGCTGCGTGAAGAGGGCATCGCGGGCGACATCTACCTGTTCAAGAACAACACCGACTCGGCCGGCAACTCCTACGGCTGCCACGAGAACTACCTCGTCGGCCGGCACGGTGAGTTCGGCCGGCTGGCGGACGTGCTCATCCCCTTCCTGGTCACCAGGCAGATCATCTGCGGCGCGGGCAAGGTGCTGCAGACCCCCCGGGGCGCGGTCTACTGCGTGAGCCAGCGGGCCGAGCACATCTGGGAGGGCGTGTCGTCGGCCACCACCCGGTCACGGCCGATCATCAATACCCGGGACGAGCCGCACGCCGATGCCGAGCGGTTCCGGCGGCTGCACGTCATCGTCGGCGACTCGAACATGAGCGAGACCACCATGTTGCTCAAGGTCGGGGCGACCGACCTGGTGCTGCGGATGGTGGAGGCCGGCACGGTCATGCGCGACCTGACCCTGGAGAATCCGATCCGGGCGATCAGGGACGTCAGCCACGACATGAGCGGGCGGCGGAAGGTCCGGCTGGCTAACGGCCGCGAGGTCAGCGCGCTGGAGATCCAGCAGGAGTACCTGTCCAAGGCGATGGAGTTCATCGAGCGCCGCGGCTCGGACCCGATCACTGACCGGGTGGTGGACCTGTGGCAGCGGACCCTGCGCGCGGTGGAGACCGGGGACCTGAACATGGTGGCGCGGGAGATCGACTGGGTGACCAAGTACCAGCTGATCGAGCGTTACCGGGCCAAGCATGACCTGTCCCTGTCCTCGCCGCGCGTGGCTCAGCTCGACCTGGCCTATCACGACGTGCACCGCGGCCGCGGCCTCTACTACCTGCTGCAGAAGCGGGGCGCGGTCGAGCGGGTCTGCCGCGATCTGGACATCTTCGAGGCCAAGTCCGTGCCGCCGCAGACCACCCGCGCGCGGCTGCGCGGCGAGTTTATCCGGCGGGCGCAGGAGCGGCGGCGCGACTTCACCGTGGACTGGGTGCACCTCAAGCTCAACGACCAGGCGCAGCGGACGGTGCTCTGCAAGGACCCGTTCCGCTCGGTCGACGAGCGAGTGGAGAAGCTGATCGCCGGCATGTAGCCGGGCGGCCCGACGCTGGATGACCCGACTGGATGACCCGGAGCCGGATGACGCGGGCTGATTACTGATCGCACTCTCAGCGTTACGCAGAGTTGCTAGCATCGTTACTCATGAGCGGCGACCCCCGGCTGTCGGTCATCATGCCCGCTTATCACGAGGGTGCGCTGATCACCGACGTCCTGGACCGGCTCTTCGAGTCCATCCAGCTGCCCTGTGAGGTGCTGGTGATCGTGGACTACGCCAGCGACCCGACCGTGGACGTCGTCGAGGTGTACGCGGATAAGGAGCCTCGGCTGGCGTGCCTGATCAACGCCTACGGCCCGGGGCCGGCCAACGCGATCCGCTTCGGCATGGACGCGGCCCGCGGGGACGTCATCGTGGTCACCATGGCCGACGGCAGCGACGACGCCCGGCAGATCGACGACCTGGCCTGCCTGGTCGAGCGCGGCGTGGCGGTAGCGGCGGCGTCCCGGTACATGGCTGGCGGCCAGCAGGTCGGCGGCCCGCTGGTCAAGGGCCTGCTCTCGAAGTCGGCCGGCCGGTCGCTGCACGTGCTGGCGCGCGCGGGCACCCGCGACGCGACCAATTCCTTCAAGGCCTACTCGGCGGCCTTCGCCCGGTCGGTGGGCATCGACTCGCGGCACGGCTTCGAGATCGGCATCGAGCTGACCGCGAAGGCGACGCGGCTACGGCTGCCGGTGGCCGAGATCCCGACGGTCTGGCTGGACCGGCCGGCCGGCGTCTCCAGCTTCCAGCTCCTCCGGTGGATCCCGCGGTACCTGCGGTGGTACTGGTTCGCTCTCGGTCCCCGGCTGAGCGTCGATCAGATCCGGGCCCGGGCGCGAGCGCGGTCCCGAGTGCTAGGGGGCTGATGGACAGGGCGGGGCTGCGGCTGGCCGCAGGCGGCGGCCTGAGGCTGGCCGGAGACGGCTTAGCCGGGTTCATGCGGGCCGGCCTGCACTGGCGGCGCCAGGCGGGCCCGGGGCCGCTGTGGCCGGCCTTCTTCCGGCCGGCCCAGGTATGGCCGGCCTTCTCCGGGTCGGCCTTCCCCCGGCTGCATCTGGGCAGGCTGGCGCTGCTGCGGCCACCGCGGCCGGGCAGCGGGCCGGTGCGGCCGGGCGGGATCGCGGCGGCGCTGGCCTGGCTGACCCTCGGCGTCGCCCTGTTCACCGTGTACCTGCACATGTCCCGGACGGTGCCGGTCAACTCCGACGGCGCCTCCAATGCCCTGCAGGCGTGGGCCATGCTGCACGGGAACCCGCTGCTGCGCGGCTGGCAGCTGTCGGACGTGTCGTTTTACACCACCGAGCTGCCGCAGTACATGGCGCTGGAGGCGCTGGGCGGGCTGCGCCCGGACGTCGTGCACCTGGCCGGGGCCATGACCTACTCGCTGCTGGTGCTGCTGGCGGCCAGGCTGGCCAAGGGCCAGGCCACGGGCAGGCTGGGCGTGCTGCGCGCCGCGCTGGCCATCGGGATCATGCTGTCGCCGCAGCAGGACGGCGGCGTCTACGTCCTGATGCTGTCGCCCGATCATGCCGGCAGCACGATCCCGGTCCTGCTGGCCTGGCTCCTCCTGGACCGTGCGCCGCGTCGCTGGTGGGTGCCCGTGCTGGCCGGCCTGCTGCTGGCCGGGGCCCTGGTGGCCGACAACATCGTGCTGATCACGGGCATCGTCCCGCTGGTCGCGGTCGGGGCAGCCCGCGGCTACCAGGTCGCCGTCCGGCTGGGCCAGGGCCTGCGAGCGGCCTGGTTCGAGATCCTGCTGGTCGGCATGGCGCTGGCCGCGGCGCAGGGCGCCGCGCAGGCGGGCCGCATGATCGCCGCGCACGGCGGCTACGCGGTCTGGCCGGTCGGCACCCAGCTGGCGCCCTTCAGCCTGCTGGCCAAGAACCTGACACTCGCCCTGCAGGGCATCCTGCTGCTGTTCGGGGCCAACTTCCTGGGCCGCAGCATCGATGGCGTCGCCGTCCTCGCGGCCGTCCACCTGGCGGGGATCGCCCTGGTGGCGTGGGCGGCCTGCGCGGCGCTGCGGCGCTGGGGCGCGGCTGAGCTCTCGGTGCAGCTGCTGGTCACGGCCACCCTGGTCAGCCTGGCCGCCTACCTGCTCGGCACGAGGGCCCTGGACCTGCACAGCACCAGGGAGTTCACGGCCGTGCTGCCGTTCGGCGCGGCGCTGGCCGGCCGGCTGCTGACCGGGCGGCTCATGGCCAGCAGGATGGTGCCGGCGCTGGCGGTCGTCCTGACCAGCTACCTGCTGAGCCTGAGCCGGGTGGTGGCGCTGCCCCCCGCGCCGGCGCAGGGTAGCCAGCTGGCCGCCTGGCTGTCCGCACGGCACCTGTCCTACGGCCTGGCCGGCTACTGGCAGTCCAACGTCGTCACGCTGGACAGCGGCGGCAGCGTCGCGGTCCGCTCGGTAGTCTCGGCCGGCCGCGTCATCAACCGGGATACCTGGGAAACCGAGCCCAGCTGGTACAGCCCGGCGGAGCACCAGGCCAGCTTTGTCGTCCTGAGCCACACCTGGCCCGGCGCGCCGCTGTTCCCGTCGATGGCCAATGTCCGTGATACCTTCGGCCAGCCGTCCAGGATCTACTACGTCGGCCAGTACACGATCCTGGTCTGGACCAGCAAGAACCTGCTGACTGAGCTGCCGGGATAGCCTGGCCGCGGACCAGGCGCCGGCCCTGGCGGGCGGGCCAGGCCGGCCCCGGAGCCGACGTCCAGCTGCTTTTGAGCTTTTGCGCATTCTTGGCGGGTAGGCTGACTGCTCTTGGCCTGGACACGCCTGGGCCGGCCGGCCCCCGATCTCGGCTGCTTAGCCACGGCACGGTTGATCCTGGCCCGGTTGATCACGAATGGTGTATCACGACACTGAGGATTCTCATGCGACGCATTTCCGCTGCGCTTCTAGTCCCGCTGCTGGCCGCTCTGGCCCTGGCCGGCTGCGGTTCTTCGAGTTCGTCAGCTTCCAACCCGAACTCGCAGGTCAGCGTCTCGGGCTCGTTCGGCAAAGCCCCGAACGTGAAGATCCCGGCGGAGAAGGCGAGCGCCAAGCTGGCCATCAGCACGCCGATCAAGGGCAGCGGCCAGGCGGTGGCGTCGGGTGACGACGTGCTCGCCAACCTGGCCATCTACGTGTGGAGCGGGAAGACGCACAAGCTGCTGGACAGCACGTTCACCAGCATCCCGCAGATCCTGCCGGCCCAGGTGGGGCTGAAGGGCCTGGCCGCGGCGGTCAAGGGCAAGACGATCGGCACGCGAGTGCTGGCCGTCGTGCCGCCCGCGGACGGGTACGGCACCTCCGGCAACTCCCAGCTCGGAGTCAAGGGGACCGACACCACCGTCTGGGTCATCGACCTGATCAAGCCGTTCAGCCCGACATCGTCGGCGTCGGGACAGCATGTCTCCTCCGGCGGCGGCAGCCTGCCGTCGGTGACCGCGCCCACCGCCAGCGCGCCGGTCGTCACGGTCCCGAAGAGCACGCCGCCGAGCAAGCTCGTCGTGAAGACCCTGATCCAGGGGACCGGCCCCAAGCTGACCGCGGGCCAGACGGTCGTGGCCCAGTACGTGGCCGTGAACTGGCGGACCGGAGCGGTTTTCAACTCCACCTGGCCGTCGAGCTCGTCGGCGGGCACCCCGTTCAGCTTCGCTCTGGCCGGCACGGGCGTGATTCCGGGCTTTATCAAGGGCCTGACCGGGGTACCGGTCGGCAGTCGCGTCATGCTGGTCATCCCGCCGGCCGACGGCTACGGGAAGACCGGTCAGGCGTCGGTCGGCATCAAGGGCACCGACACGCTGGTCTTCGTGGTCGACGTCCTGGCAGGTGTCTCGGCCGCCACGGCCTAGCAGCGGCCGGCTCCGTGATCACCGCCGCCCGGCGCGGGGCACTGGAAGCGGCGGTGATCACGGAAGGTCCGGCCGGGCCGGCGTGCGGTCAGCAGCCGCGGTCGACGAGGTCGTCCACAATCAGGCTGAGGCCGACGCCGAGCATCCACACGTCCTTGGCCAGCCCGATGCCCTGCGGGGTGGGCTTGACGCTGCCCGGCTCGTGCATGCCCTCGGTCTTGAGGTACAAGCCGAGCAGACCCCCGGAGAAGGCCGTGAGGCCGGCGCCCGCCACCACTCCCGGCACTACCGGGAGCAGGAGGGCCGCGCCGAGGCTGATCTCGGCGATGGACAGCAGGCGGGCGAACTGCGCGGGCGGCAGCTTGCCCAGGAACGGATAGCTGCCGACGGCCATGCCGTGGATGCCGGCAGCGTGCTCCTCGTCCGCGCCCCACTTGCCCAGGCCCGAGTTGAGGATGAACGCGCCGACGGCTACCCGCGCGGGCAGCTGGCGTGCGATTTTTGATATGCGCATAGGTGGTAGTCCTCCATCGTCGCGGGCGCGGCAAGGCCGCGTTCAGTTACCTTCCATCATCCCGTTGCGCCCCCGGCGGCACCGCGGCGGCGCCGGCCAGCGTCGCCGCGTGCCGTCCCGCCGCCGCGGCGGCCAGGAAATAGGCCAGGTCGCCGTCGAGGTTCCGGCCCATCGTGGACAGCGGGACGGGGCATGCGGCCAGGGTCTCGGCTAGCCCGGCCACGCTGACCAGGACAACGTCATGCCGGCCGGCCAGCGTCGCGGCGACGGCGGCGACCTGGGCGCCGAACTCGCCGGGCAGGTCGGGGACGACGACGTCGGCGCGGGCCAGCGCCACCCGGCCGTAGGCGGTGAGGCTGTGGTGGGATACCCCGCGGTGGCGCGGCCGGAGATCGGCCTGGCTGATCCGCAGCGACGCGACCGGCGCGCCGCCGAGGACCGCGGCCGCGTTGACGGCCTCCCCGGCGGCGATGCCGGAGAAGCCCCAGCGGGTGCCGGTGCCCAGGTTGCCCGGCCCCTGCGTGACCACCGCCAGCTCGGCCGCCAGGACGTGGCGGGCCGCCAGCAGGCCGCTGTGCAGCGTGACAGCTTCCAGGTCCCCGCCGAACGCCTGCCCGACGGTGACGGTCCCGGCCAGCCAGCCGGCCGCCCGGAGCGCGGCAGTAGTGCGCGAGAACCAGGCCGGCAGCGCGCCGCCGTCGAGCATGACGTAGGCGACCGCCGGCCGGCCGCCGACGCGCGCGGCGTAGTAGCCGGCCAGCACGGCGGGCAGCGCGGAGTGCAGGTCGGCGATCACGACGGGCATGCCGCCCAGGTCATCGGCGTCCCGCAGCACGTCGTGGTACCGGGACCCTTGCTCGTCGGCCCCGCGCACGCAGGCCTGCAGCGGCGTGTACCGGGCCTTGATCAGGTGACCGGGCTCGGCCCGGTCGGCGGGCAGCCGGTCCGGGATCGCGACCACCAGGGCATAGCCGCCGGTACCCAGGCCCAGGTCGAGCGCGCTGGTGTTCAGCAGCACGCGGTCACCCGGCTCGGGTGTGCCGGTCAGTTCCGGATAGGCCAGTGCCCGCAGCTGGGTTCCGGCCACGGTCACGTCGAGTTCCAGCGCGCCATTCCACTCGCGCCGACGGGCAGAAACCTCGCCACTACGCCACCTGATCACTCCGGCAGGGTAGCGTCGGTGCGGGGGAGCGGCGGCCCAATGAGCTGGGAAGGTGACGCGGGTGTCCAGGCGGAAAACCGAGCGGCTGCTCAGCCTCGTCGTATGCCTGCTGTCGGCCAGCCGTTATCTCACCGCGGCCCAGATACGCGAGGCAGTTCCGGGCTACCCGGAGTCGTTCGAGGCGTTCAAGCGAATGTTCGAGCGCGACAAGGACGAGCTGCGCGAGCTGGGCATCCCGCTGGAGACGGGTGTCAACTCGGCCAGCGACGACGAGCCCGGCTACCGGATCTCCCGCCAGGCCTACATGCTGCCGGAGATCCGGCTGGAGCCCGACGAGGCGGCCGTCCTGGGGCTGGCCGCCCGGGTCTGGCGCCGGGCCGAGCTGGCCGGGGCGGCCGAGGGCGCGCTGCTCAAGCTCCGCGCGGCGGGGGTCGAGGCCGAGGACACCACCCGGCAGGGCATCGAGCCGCGCCTGCAGACCGACGAGGCGGCGTTCGCCCCGCTGTGGCAGGCGGTCCGGGACCGCCGGGCCGTCTCCTTCAGCTACCGCGGGGCCGGCCAGAGCCAGGCCCGGCAGCGTCGCCTGGAGCCCTGGGGCGTGGTCAACCGCAACGGCCGCTGGTACGTCGTCGGCCAGGACACCGACCGCGGCGAGCAGCGGGTCTTCCGGCTGAGCCGGATCGACGGGGCCGTCAGCTTCACCGGGCCCGCCGGCGCCGTGCAGGTGCCCGCCGATGCCGACGTCCGGGGGGCCGTGCGGGCCTGGGACTTCGAGCCGCCGGCCCAGCGCACCGGGGTGCTGCGGGTCCGCAGCGGCGCGGGGCACGGGCTGCGGCGGCACGCGGTCAGTGCCGAGCCCGCCCAGCAGCCGGGCTGGGACACGCTCTGGGTCCCCTACTCCGACAACGGCTGGTGGAGTGAGCACCTGGCCTCGTTCGGCGCCGATGTCATCGTGATCGAGCCCGCCGACCTGCGCGACGCGGTCATCGGGCGGCTCCAGGGAGTGCTGGCATGACAGCCGATGCCGGCTCATCGCCGCCGCCCGCCGCTGGGCATACCCGGCCGCCGACCGCCACCGACCGGCTGCAGCGGCTGCTGGCCCTCGTGCCGTACGTGGTGAGCAGGAAGGTCGTCGGCATGGCCGAGACGGCCTCGGCGTTCGGAGTCAGCGAGCGCCAGCTGGTGGACGACCTCAACCTGCTGTGGTGCGTCGAGCTGCGGTCGCCGGATCCCTACTGCCCGATCGACCTCTCCTATGAGGGCGGCGAGATCGTGGTCAGCGAGGCGGAGTCCATCAACCGCCCGCTGCGGCTGGGCGTCGACGAGGCCAGCGCCCTGCTGGTAGCCCTGCGCATGCTGGCTGAGCTGCCCGGCATGGGCGACCGGTCGGCCCTGGGGCGGACGATCGCCAAGCTGGAGGCCGCGGCGGGCGCCGCGGCCGGGCCCAGCGCGCAGGTCGCCGTGCAGGTCGACAACAGGGCCGAGCAGGCGGCCCTGGCCGAGGTCAGCCGGGCCCTGGCCGACGCGCGGCGAGTGCACCTGTCCTATTACGTGCCGGGCCGGGACGAGGCGACCGAGCGCGACGTGGACCCGATGCGCCTGGTCATAGTGGATGGCCGCAGTTACCTGGAGGGCTGGTGCCGGCGGGCCGACGCGGTCCGGCTGTTCCGGCTGGACCGGATCCTGGCCATCAAGGTGCTCGACGGGCCGGCGGAGGTGCCGTCCGAGGCCGAGCCTGTAGACGTCGACGAGGGCCTGTTCCGGCCGTCCCCGGACGACATCCAGGTCGTGCTCGAGGTGTCCACAGCGGGCCGCTGGGTGGCCGAGTACTACCCCTGCGAGGAGGTGGACGAGCTCGGCGACGGCCAGCTCCGGGTCAGCCTGCGCACGCCCGATACCCGCTGGGTGCGGCGGCTGGCGCTGCGGCTGGGCGGGGACGGCCGGGTCGTCGCCCCGCCGGATCTGGTCACGCTGGTGGCCAGCGATGCCCGCGCCGCACTCGACCAGTACCGGTGACCCAGGTAGGCTCCGGAGGCGGGCTGGCTGGCTAGCTAGCTGGCTAGTCCCGCACGGCCGATCCGCAATGTCCGGTTCCGAAGCCGCGTGTAGACTCCGGGTAGTAACTGGCCTGCGGATTCCCTCCGCTGAATTGGGGCTGACATGTTCGATCCCAGCGCACCGCACATCATCATCCTGCTGGTCGTGGTCCTGCTGCTGTTCGGCTCGAGCAGGCTGCCGGGCGCGGCCCAGGCGCTCGGTAAGTCGATGCACATCTTCAAGAAGTCGGTCCACGGCCTGGGTGAGAGCGGCCAGCCGATGGAGGACCCCGCAGCCATGGCCACGCAGACTACCCTGCCCCCGGCGGTGCCGCCGCAGCCGCTGGCCGCCCAGCCCACGGCCGTCGATGCCGGGCAGCAGCAGCAGCTAGCGGACCTGCAGCGCCAGATCGCGGACCTGCAGCGGCAGAACGCCGGCGCCGAGGGTGCCGCGGTGAACGGCGGAGGCGCCCCGCTGTCTGAGGCGCAGCGCAGCCAGCAGCCCTTCTAGCCCCGGCCTGCTGACCATGGCCACGCAGGACGATCTGGGCGATGCGGCGGGTCCCGGGCCTGGCGTGCGGCTGCCCGGAAAGCGTCACAACCCGGACGGCAGCATGCCGCTCATGGAGCATCTGCGCGAGCTGCGCAACCGGGTGTTCAAGGCGCTCCTGTTCGCCACCATCGGCACGATCGTCGGCTGGTACATCTACCCCCATGTCTGGCATTTCATCGAGGCCCCCTACTGCCGGCTGGACCTGCCCGCGCAGCTGAAGGTCACCGGCGCCACCGGGCACTCGTGCCATCTGTACGTCACCGGGGTGTTCGACGCGCTGTTCCTGCGGCTGAAGGTCTCGATCATCACCGGCGTGATCGTCTCCTCGCCCCTGTGGCTGTACCAGCTCTGGGCGTTCATCGCCCCCGGCCTGTACGCGCGGGAGCGCCGCTGGGCTTACTTCTTCGTGGGCGCGTCGGTGCCGCTGTTCGCGCTCGGCGGCGCCATCGCGTACTTCGCGATGACCAAGGGCCTGCGGTTCCTCATCGCGCTGATCCCGCACGGCGTCGTGCCGATCATCACCATCAACACCTACCTGGGCTACGCCATCGCGATGCTGACCATCTTCGGCATCGCCTTCGAGCTGCCGCTGGTGTTCGTCCTGCTGAACCTGGCCCACGTGCTGACCCACGAGCGCTTCGCCAAGTGGCGCCGCATGATCATCTTCGGCGTGTTCCTGTTCGCCGCGGTGGCCACGCCCAGCCCCGACCCCATCAGCATGCTGCTGCTGGCCGTGCCCTGCGTCTTGCTCGTGGAGCTGGCTGAGGTGTTCGCGTTCTTCAACGACCGCCGCCGGGCGCGGATCCTGGCCGCGACGCCCTATCCCGGTCTCTCGCCCGAGGAGGTGCGGGAGTTCGGCCTGGAGCCCGGTGACGAGACGGTCGACGCCGGAACGGGCCCGCCGGAGTAGCGTCCCGACCACGCGCCGCCACGGCTGGTCGGCGGCCCGCTTAGGCTGGAGTCCATGACCACGTCGGCTAGCCCCGCGGATCGGTACGCGGCCTCCCGGCGGCGCGTCGGGGCGGATGGCCCCCGGCTGACCGACTTCCAGCGGCTCTACGACTTCGAGTTCGACGAGTTCCAGCTGGCGGCCTGCCGGGCCCTGGACAGCGGCCACGGCGTCCTCGTCGCGGCGCCGACCGGGTCCGGCAAGACCGTGGCGGGCGAGTTCGCCGTGCACCTGGCCCTGGCCGAGGGCAAGAAGTGCTTCTACACCACGCCCATCAAGGCGCTGTCGAACCAGAAGTACAGCGACCTGGTGCGCAGGTACTCCGCCGCCAGCGTCGGGCTGCTGACCGGCGACAACAGCATCAACAGCGACGCCCCCATCGTGGTCATGACCACCGAGGTGCTGCGCAACATGCTGTACGCGGGGTCGGCCGCCCTGGCCGGGCTGGGCTACGTCGTCCTCGACGAGGTGCACTACCTGGCCGACCGGTTCCGCGGCGCGGTCTGGGAAGAGGTGATCATTCACCTGGCTCAGTCCGTGCGGCTGACCGCGCTGTCGGCGACGGTGAGTAACGCCGAGGAGTTTGGCGAGTGGCTGTCGCAGGTGCGCGGCGGGACCACCGTGATCGTGGATGAGCACCGCCCGGTGCCGCTCTGGCAGCACATGCTGGCCGGCAACCGGCTGTATGACCTGTTCGCCAGCCCCCGCGGCAGCAGCCGGGCGGCCAGCAACGGCAGCGGCGGGCCGGGCACGGCCAAGAACGGCGGGCGGCGCGCGATGGTCAACCCCGAGCTGCTGCGGATCGCGCAGCGCGAGGGCCTTGGCCGGCCGCGGCAGGTGGACGGCCGCGGCAGCTACGGACGCCCGCAGCGGGGCGGCCACCGGCCGCCCCGGTCCCGGCCGCCGATCCGCGCGGCCGTCATCGCGCGGCTGGATGCGGCCGGCCTGCTGCCCGCCATTACCTTCATCTTCAGCCGTGCAGGGTGCGACGCCGCCGTCCTGCAGTGCCTGGACGCCGGGCTGCGGCTGACCACGCCCGAGGAGGCCGACGAGATCACCGCGCTGGCCGCCGAGCGCACGGCCGGGATCCCGGACCGGGACCTGCCGGTGCTCGGTTACGACGCCTGGCTGGCCGGCCTGCAGCGTGGTGTCGCCGCGCATCACGCGGGACTGCTGCCGACGTTCAAGGAGGTCGTCGAGGAGCTCTTCGAGGCTGGGCTGGTCCGGGCGGTGTTCGCCACCGAGACCCTCGCCCTCGGCATCAACATGCCGGCCCGGACGGTCGTCATCGAGCGGCTGGATAAGTGGAACGGCGAGACGCACGCCGACCTGACTCCCGGTGAGTACACCCAGCTCACCGGCCGGGCGGGACGCCGCGGCATCGACGTCGAGGGACACGCGGTCGTGCTGTGGCACCCCGGCATGGACCCGGCGTCCGTCGCGGGCCTGGCCGGCACCCGCACCTACCCGCTGAACTCCAGCTTCCAGCCGTCCTACAACATGGCGGTCAACCTCGTCGGCCAGGTCGGCCGGCAGCGGGCGGCCGCGCTGCTGGAATCGTCCTTCGCCCAGTTTCAGGCCGATCGCGGCGTCGTGGGCCTAGCCCGCCAGGCCGGCCGGCTGCGGGCGGAGATGGAGCAGCTCGCGGTCGGCTGCGAGCACGGCGATATCGCCGAGTACGCGGCGCTGCGGCAGGAGCTGTCCAGCCGTGAGGGCGACCAGGCCCGGCGGCGGTCGGCGGCCCGGCGCGACGAGGCCGTCGCCTCCCTGGGACGGCTGCGCCGGGGGGACATCATCCAGGTGCCGGGCGGCCGCCGGGCCGGCGTCGCGGTGGTGATCGATCCGGTGACCGCCGACGGCCAGCCGCTGCCGCTGGTCCTCACCGAGAACCGGCAGCTCAAGCGGCTGTCGCTGGCCGACTTCCCGGTTCCGGTCAGCGCTATCGACCGCGTCCGGATTCCGCCGTCCTTCAGCGGCCGGTCGGCCAGCCAGCGCCGCGATCTCGCCGCTACCGTCCGGAACAAGCTGACCGGCCACGAGCTGGCCCGGCCCCGCCGGGCGCAGCGCGGCGAGGACGGCCGCGGCGAGGACGCTGAGATCGCCCAGCTGCGCCGGACGCTGCGCCAGCACCCCTGCCACCAGTGCCAGGACCGGGAGGGGCACCTGCGCCAGGCTGAGCGGTACCTGCGGCTGGCACGTGAGGTCGAGGCGCTCGAGCAGCGGGTGGCCGGCCGGTCCCACGTGCTGGCCCGTACCTTCGACCGGGTCTGCGCGGTCCTGGAAGAGCTCGGCTATGTGCGCGGCGACGCAGTCACCGCGGAAGGGCGCCGCCTGGGCCGCCTCTACACCGAGCTGGACCTGGTCGCGGCGGAATGCCTGCGCCGCAGCGCCTGGGACGGCCTGTCGGCGCCGGAGCTAGCGGCCTGCGTCTCGGCGCTCACCTTCGAGTCGCGCCGGCTGGACGACGCCGCTCCGCCGCGGCTGCCGGGCGGCCGCGTCCGGGAGGTGCTCGCCGACATGGTCCGGCTCTGGGGTGACCTGGACGCCGTCGAGCGCGGCCACCGGCTCTCGTTCCTGCGCGAGCCGGATCTGGGCTTCGCGTGGGCCGCGCACGCCTGGGCGAGCGGGATGGACCTGCAGCGGGCCCTCGGCGACCGTACCCCCGGTGACTTCGTCCGGGCCGTCAAGCAGCTCATCGACCTGCTCGACCAGATCGCCGCGGCCGCGGGCCAGGGCCCGCTGGCGAAGACCGCCCGCCAGGCGATCGACGCGCTGCGCCGCGGCGTGGTGGCCTACTCCTCGGTGGCCTGAGCAGCGCTGAGCACGGTCCGGTAGAAGGCGGCGAGCGCTACGTTCACGGCGTCGGCCAGGTCCAGGTCCAGGCTGGCGGACTGCCGCTGGGCCAGGCGTGCGGTGTCCAGGATCCCGATGCCGGTCTCGGGGACCTGGAAGCGCAGCTGCCGGGTCTGAGCGAGGACGAAATCGATGATCGCGGTCCGGGCGCGGGATCCGAAACGGGCCTTGGCCAGGTGATCAACCTCGGTCAGGACGAGGGGGGAGCTGATCAGCGGCCCGGGCGACAGCCTCGGTGACCTCATCGCTGGTGGCGGTCTCGCCGGTGCTAGCACACGCCTAGGGGATTCGGCCGGCCGATGGCGGCAGGTAGCCCTCGTGGACGAGGTGCTGCGCTCCGGCGGCGTAGGCCGCAGGGTCATCGGGAGCGATGGTGGCCAGCGTCGGCGCGGACCTGCTCCACCAGCGGCATGCCGCCGGGCAGCTGAGCCGCGGCGCAGGCAGAGTGCGAGCCGGAGCAGTACCGGCAGTCGTTCAGGCCGGACACGTAAGCCCCAATCAGCTCGCGCTCGCCCCGGCTCAGGGTGCTTGGCCCGCGCAGCAGGACCTCGGCCAGCTCGCTCAGCGGCCGGCCGGTCTCCGGCCGGAATTGCAGCAGGCCGCGGATTCCCGGCTCGCCGGAGGTCAGGGTGATATGCGGCATGGATGCTCCTCCATGGGGAAATGGGGAAAGGTACGCCCAGCATGGAGTATCGGCGCCCGGCCGGGTTATCGGGTTGCGAGGCGGCCGACGGGTGCGCAAGGCTCGGCCTCATGACCGCGCCAACGTCATCGGTGACCATCGAGGTCCGCGGACTGGGCGGCGCTGCGCGAGGCGCGGCTGACCGCCCTGGCCGACGCGCCCGACGCCTTCGGCTCGACCATCGACCGGGAACTCGGCTTCGACGAGGCGACCTGGCGCGGGCGGCTGGACTCGACCGCGCACGTCGGCGCGCGGCGGCCAGGCCCGCAGGGCGGCCTGATCGGGCTGGTGGCAGGCTTCCCGGAGCCGGGCCTGCCGCGGGGGCTGGCATCTGGTCTCGATGTGGGTCAGCCCGGACGGCCGCGGCCAGGGGATCGCCGACCGGCTGGTGGCCGCTATCTGCGAGCTGGCCCGCGCCGACGGCGCCGGGCAGATCGCCCTGTGGGTCACCGAGGTCAACGCCCGGGCCCTGGCGTTCTATCGGCGGTCCGGCCTCCGGGAGACCGGCCAGCGGCAGCTGGTGCGGCCGGACCAGTCCGGCCGCTGGGAGCAGCGCATGGTCCGTGAGCTGTCCTAGTCAAGCACGGTGCTAGCTAGGCACGGTGCTGGCTAGGCACGGGCCGCGGCCACGGGAAGGTCGTAGGTGCGGCGGACGCTGCTGCCCAGCCGGGTGATGTCGGCCCCGTAGACGTGCAGCGAGACGGCGATGTCGTCGCCGCAGTTGCGCACCCGGTGGATGTCGCCCGGCGGGGCGAACCCGCTGACCTCGCCCCGGCCGCTCTGGCCCCGGCCGACCTCGCGGAGATAGCGGCCGTCCTCGCTGACCGCGTACAGCTCCTCGTACTCGACGCCCTGCACGACCCCGAAGACGCACCAGGTGACGTGGTCGTGGATGGGCGTGACCTGGCCGGGCCGCCAGACCATGGCGGTGACCGAGAACGAGCCGTCCGGCTCGGCGTGGAGGATGTGGCAGCGGTAGCCGTCCGGGTCGCCCGCCCGCTCCCGGGCGGTCAGGATCTCCGGTCCGGGCAGCTGCCGCCGCAGCTCGGCGGCCACGAGCCCGGCCGTCTGCGGCCAGTCGCCGCGGCGCTGCGTGGCTCCCCGGATGGCGGTGATCAGCTCACCCGGACATCGGCTGCGATCGGGATTCATCGTCGTCATGCTCACCCTCCCCGCTGGCCGGCGCCGATGAGGCCAGCCTAGGGACCCGCGGCCTCCGGATCTAATGCCAAAGATCCATGGACGCATAGAGGGGAGGCATGGATGGGAGACGGCGGCGGCGCGACGGCGAGCCTGGCAGGATGGCCGACGTGGGCACGCTGATGCTGCTGGACTCCGCCTCGCTGTACTACCGGGCGTTCTACGGCGTACCGGAGACGATGACGGCACCCGATGGCACGCCGGTGAACGCCGTGCGCGGGCTGCTGGACATGATGTCGCGGCTGATCCGGGCCCGGCACCCGGACCGCCTGATCGCCTGCATGGACGCGGACTGGCGGCCGGCCTTCCGCACGGCCGCGCTCCCGTCCTACAAGTCGCACCGGGCCAACCCGGACGGCACCGAGCAGGCCCCGGACGCGCTGACCGTGCAGATCCCCATCATCGAGCAGGTGCTGGCCGCGGCCGGGGTGACCATGGCCGCGGCCCCGGGCTACGAGGCCGACGACGTGATCGGCACGCTGGCGGCCCGCGACGCCGGGCCGGTCGAGGTGGTGACCGGCGACCGGGACCTGTTCCAGGTGGTCGATGACGCCCGCGGCGTCCGCGTCCTCTACACGGCGCGCGGGCTGGCCAGGCTGGAGGAGATCGACGAGGCGGCCGTCACGAGGCGTTATCAGATCCCCGGCCGCCGTTACGACACCTTCGCGGCGCTGCGCGGTGACCCCAGCGACGGCCTGCCCGGCGTCACCGGAGTGGGGGAGAAGACTGCCGCCGCGCTCGTGCGGGTCTTCGGGTCCGTGGACGCGATGCTGGCCGCCCTGGACGCTGGTCAGGGCGGCTTCCCGATGGGCAGCCGGGCCAAGCTGGTCGCCGACCGGGCCTACCTGGAGGCGTCGCTTGAGGTCGTCCGGGTGGCGACGGACGCGCCGGTCCCGGACGTCGGCGGCGAGCTGCCGGCCCGGCCGGCCAGCCCGCAGCAGCTCGCGGAGCTGGACGAGCGCTGGGGCCTGGGCTCGTCCCTGGGCCGGCTGCTCTCCGCCCTGGCCACCCGACCGGGCTGACCCGGCCCGGGCCGGCGCGCGGGCTGACGCGGCGCTACAGCACCTGGAGTGCCACCAGGCAGGTGTCGTCATCGGTGGCGGTGTTGCCCATGGCGCCCAGCACGGCTCCGATGACCGCGTCGGGGTCGGCGGCCCCGCCCGCGGCGGCCACCATCGCGGCCAGCCCGTCGTCGAGCGACTGGTGGCGCCGCTCGACCAGGCCGTCGCTGTAGAGCAGCAGCACGTCGCCGGGATCGAGCTGCTGGCTGGCGACCTCGTAGCCGCGGTCCCCGGCGCCCAGCAGGATGCCCTCGGGCTGGGCCAGCGGCCAGGCCCGCGGCCCGCGGACCAGCACGGGCGGCGGATGACCGGCCTGAGCCCAGGTCAGCATCCGGGTCGCCGGGTCGAAATAGCCTGCTACCACCGAGGCGGTGTGCTCGGAATCGACGTGCCGGACCAGCTCGTTGAGCCAGGCCACCAGCTGCTGCGGCGGGGCGCCGGTGATGGCCAGGCCGGCCAGCGCGCCGCGCAGCCGGGCCATGCCGGCCGCAGCGGCCAGGCCGTGGCCGGCGACGTCGCCGAGCGCGATCAGCACCAGGCCGTTGGGCATGTCGGCCGTGATGTACCAGTCGCCGCCGACCCGGCTGTCGCGCGAGGCCGGCAGGTAGCGCACGACGGCCCGCAGGCCCGGCAGGTCGAACGGCTCATCGTGCAGCGGCAGGATCGCGTGCTGCAGCTCCACCGTGACATGCCGCTGCTGGGCCAGCTCGGCCGCGAGCCGGGCCTCCGCGCCCCGCGGGCTCCCCGTTTCCGGGCGCGCGAAAAACGCCTCCGGGCGCGTCATCTCCGGACGCTGCCCGGGGCGTGGCTGCTGGGCAGCGGCGCCCGGTTGCAGGGCTGGAACCTCGACAGTCTCAGGGCTCATCACGGTTCACATCAGGTCAGCTGTTGTGCACCAAGCGTGAAGCATGTAGGACGTCCGTGTCTAGATGGGGACGCAATTCTCCGGCGTGAGATGATGCGGCGGGCGAAGCGACCGCGCGGGGGCGTGGTCAACGGTAACGGGAGGACGGCAGTGGCCAGCACAGAACCAGCGGGCGGCACCGGGCAGGACCCGGCGGCCCGCGACCTGTACCCGGCGGCCCGGCTGGCCGCCGCCGCGGCCGCGACCAGCGCCGCAGGCCTGGACGCCCTGCTGCTGACACCCGGCCCGGACCTGCGCTACGTGACCGGCTACGCGGCGCACCAGCTGGAGCGGCTGACCTGCCTGGTACTGCCCGGCCCGGACGCGGCCGGCCACGCGGCCGGCCCGGTCCTGCTGGTGCCGAGCCTGGAACTGCCCGCGGCGCAGGCCTCCCCGGCTGGCGGCCTCGGCCTGGAGATCATCGGCTGGGACGAGACCGACGACCCCTACGCGCTCGTGGCGGCGCGGCTGCCCGGCGCGGCGGCGGTGGGCCTGTCGGACCGGATGTGGGCCCTCATGGTGCTGCGGCTGCGCGCGGCGCTGCCCGGTGCCCGCCAGGAGCTGGCCAGCCTCGCGCTGCGCGACCTGCGGGCCCGCAAGACGCCGCCTGAGGTCGCGGCGCTGCGGGCCGCGGGCGAGGCCATCGACCGGGTGCACGCCCGGGTGCCCGGCTGGCTGCGGCCGGGCCGCACCGAGCTGGAGGTCGCGGCGGACATCGGCGACGCCATCATCGAGGAGGGCCATGCCCAGGTGGACTTCGCGATCGTGGCCTCCGGCCCGAACGCCGCCAGCCCGCACCACGCCCCGGCCGGCCGCGTGCTGCGGCCCGGTGACGCCGTCGTGGTGGATATCGGCGGGACCATGCCCAGCGGGTACTGCTCGGACTGCACGCGCACCTACGTGATCGGGCCGCCCCCGCCGGACTTCGCCGAGTACTACCGGGTCCTGCAGGCCGCACAGGAGGCCGCCTGCGCCGCGGTCCGGCCCGGCGTCGCTGCCGAGGCGGTGGACGCGGCGGCGCGCGAGCCGATCGCCGAGGCCGGATACGGCGCGTACTTCATGCACCGGACCGGGCACGGGATCGGCCTGGAGAGCCACGAGGACCCCTACATCGTGTCCGGGAACCGTGACCCGCTGCAGGCGGGGAACGCGTTCTCGATCGAGCCGGGCATCTACCCGGGGCCGCACGGCGCCCGGATCGAGGACATCGTGGTCTGCACCGAGCAGGGCTGCGAGCGGCTGAACAACGGCAGCCGGGACCTCATCGTCGTGGACGCCTGACAGCCCGGCGCCTTACGGTCACCGAGAAAGAGAAAGTGCCGCCAGCGTGTGATCTTTACCGAGGGCCGAGTCCCACGTGCCCGTCGAGCAGTTCGCGGGCGGCATCGAGGTGCCCGGCATGCCGGGCTGTTTCCTCGATCATGTGCAGGACGATCCAGCGCAGATCGGTGATGTCGTCTTCCATCTCGCCGTTGTGCTTTCCCGCCGGGGGCGAGCTGAGCGGCCTGGACGCGAGCACGGTGTTGGATTGCCGGCACTGGTCGCGGTAGAACGCGAAGACCTGCGCGGTCGGATGTGCCGAAGCAAACGCCGCGTCCTCGTCGTCGCTGGCCTCCGCGGGCCAGGGCAGCGCGGGCGCCGAGCCGGTCGCCACCTGCTGGAACCAGTGCCGCTCGGCGTGGCCGAGGTGGACGATGAGGCCCAGGGGCGTCCAGCCCGATGGCAGGACCGGCGTCCGCAGCCCCTGGTCGTCGAGGCCGTCGACGATCGCCAGCACAGCGGCGCGCTGTGCGTCGAGGAAGTGCCCCAGGACACGCGCCTCCTCAGTCGGGAACTCAGTAAGGGCGGCTCGCTCTGCCTGCTCGGTCATGAGAGGTCGCCCGCCAGGTCCTGGTAGGCCGGGGTGAGCTCGGTCCACCGGCTCCGCCAGTCGGCGGCCTCACCCCCGGCGACGTGGGCGGCGAGGTCCTCCACATGAGCCTGCCACCCCGCTCCGTGGGAGGCGATCTCGCCGAGGGGCAGGCCTCGTTCCTCGATCACCAGAGTGGTCTGGTCGCCCGCGTCGGCCAGCCAGGCCTCGATGACTGTCTCGTCCTGCTGGCCCGGGGACATCGTCAGCAGCAGCCGCCGCGGCGGCTCGCAGACGTCCACGCGCCCCGGGCCGTCCCAGCCGCTGGTGAAGCGCGCGTGGAACTCGCCGCCCAGGCGGAGGTCGCCCGTCACGGCCGCGACCCAGCGGCCGAGCCGGCGGCTGTCGGTGAGCGCCGACCACAGGTCGTCGATATCAGTCTCGTAGCGGTCCTCCATGCGCACGGCACCCTTGCCGTCCACCGCTCGCAGGCTGCCCACGATGCGCGTACCCGCTGGTGTGTCGCTCGTCATCTGGTGCTCCTTCGTTCGTGCTTTCCCCGGGCGACTTCGGTGTGCAGGGCATCCAGCCGCTGATCCCACAGGGCCCGGTACCGGCCGAGCCATTCATCAAGCTCGGCGAGCGGCTCGGGACGCAGGCTGTAGACCCGCCGCTGCGCCTCCTGGCGCACCTCGACCAGTCCCGCCTTCCGCAGCACCCGCAGGTGCCGCGATACCCCCGGGCGAGCGATCGGCAGCAGCGCTGCCAGCTCGCCCGCGGTGGCAGGACCGCCTCGCAGAGACTCCAGCATCGTGCGCCGGCTCTCGTCCGACAGCGCCTGCAGAACAGCATCCACGGCACGAGTGTACCCGACTTGTTACGTACCCGTCTAGGTACATAAGCTGCGAGCCGGCGGCGAGGGTGCGTTCCATCTCGGCGGACAAGGCGGTGAGCGATCTTGTCCTGGCGTGGCCGCCCAGAGTTCGTCAGCTTGGCGAGCCTGGTGTGACCAGGCCGTTTTCATAGGCGTAGATGACTGCCTGGACTCGGTCCCGGAGGCCGAGCTTCTGCAGGATCCTGGCCACGTGGGTCTTGGCTGTCGCTTCGCTGATGACTAGCCGGCCGCAGATCTCGGGGTTGGACAGGCCGCGGATGAGCAGGTTGAGTACCTCGCGCTCACGCGCGGTCAGGTCCTCGACGACGCGCGGCGGTCCGGGCGGCGGGAGAGGATGGCGCGCGAATTCCTCGATGACCGTACGGCTGACGGCGGGCGCGAGCAGGGCCTCGCCGCTGGCGACGATCCGGACGGCGGCGGCGAGCTATTCGGCCGGGGCGTCTTTAAGCATGAAGCCGCTGGCGCCCGCGCGCAGCGCGTCGTAGACATAGCCGTCCAGGCCGAACGTGGTGAGGATGAGGACCCGGGTCGCTGGCTGCGCCCGGACGATTCGCCTGGTTGCCTCGATGCCATCGAGCACCGGCATCCGGATGTCCATGAGCACTACGTCGGGCCGCAGCCTGCGCGCGGACGCGATTGCGTCCTGCCCGTCGCTGGCGTCGCCCACTACGGTGATCTCGGGCTCGCTGTCCAGGATCTTGCGCAGTCCGACCCGGACCAGTGCCTGGTCGTCTGCAACGAGCACCGTGGTCATATCAGCGGGAGCAGGACGCGGACGGTGAAGCCGCCGCCGGGGCGGCTTCCGGCGTCGAATTTGCCGCCTTACAGGCTGACCCGCTCGCGCATCACGACCAGGCCCTGGCCGCCTCCGGGGACCTGCGCCCGGGTTCCGCCGCCATCGTCGGTGATTTCCAGCTCGAGCGTGTCGGGGCCGGAAGGTCGGTCAGCCGTGGTTGCGGGGCAAGCAGATCGGGAGAGTCGGCGCGCAGCATCCCGACCAGCCGCCGCATCTCGGTGAGGGCGCCGCGGCCGATCTGCTCGATCGTCTCCAGCACCTCTGTGGTTGCCGGGCTTGCCGTGCCAAGCACCCGCCGTTCGGCCCCGGCCTGGACCACCATCATCGACACGTTGTGCGCGATCGCGTCGTGCAGCTCGCGCGCGATCCTGGCTCGCTCTTCCACGACGGCCTCGCGCGCCGCGACATCGCGTTCCCGCTCGGCGAGTTCCGCGCGGCGATCCCGGTGGCGGACGATGCGCCGGATGATCAGCATGACCGCGAGCGTGCCAGCCGCGAACGGGATGGCCACGTTCAGGCGTTCGCCGCTCTGGCCCGGGAACGGCACCAGTCCCAGGTCGGTGGCGAGCACGAATGCTGTGCCCGCGGCGAATCTGCGCGGCGACGCCCAGACGGCCAGGCCGTACAGCGCGCAGAACCAGGCCACCGTCCAGGCTCCGGCCGTCAGGTCATGCCAGAGGCTGAAGTTCAGCCACATCAGGCCTTGCCCGGCGATGCCGACGGTGGCGGGGTACTGCCGCCGGAACGCGACCGCTGCCGAGATGGCGGTCGCGAACAGCGCGCCTCTCCAGGCGTGCTGCCCGGTCCCGCCCACCAGCCAGATCTGCAGATTCGAGAGCACGGCGGGCAGGCCCGCCAGCAGCCAGTCCCGGTGGCGCGGATCGCTGAGCCTGAGGTGCACACAGCAACGGTAATTCGCGGTGCGCCTGCCTGTCATCGGCCAGTCGGATGACGCCGCGGTCGCCGGGAATCGGCCGGTTGGCCGACGCCAAGATCGCCCGCCTCGGTGACGACCCGGGGACCTGACCGCTCGTAGCGTCGGCCGCAAGCCCGCACGTCCGAAGGAGACGACAATGAATCAGCCAGACCCGGAACATCACTCAGAGATCGGCCCATCTCCCGGCACGGCGGCGGCTGTGGGCCGGCTTATGGCCCTGGGAGGCACCGGCTTCCTGGTCACATCCGCAGCCGGAGATCTGATGATCGGCGCCTTCCCCCGTCCCGACGCCTCCGTCGGCGGGCTCGTCTCGTTCTACGCCGAGCATCACGCGCAACTGGTGACAGGTGGCCGCCTGCTCGCCCTCTCCGGCTTCTTCTTCGCCTTGTTCGGCGTCGCCGTGTGGGCGCGGATCCGGCAGGCTTCCGGCAACCCCTTGCTGGTCGGCCTGGCCATGATCGGCGTCGTGCTTGTCGCCGTGACCACGCTGGACGCAGCCGGAACCTTCGGCCTGCTCGGCGGTATCGGCGGCCAGCACGCCATCACGCCGGCCGCGCTGCAGGCATGGCACATCCTGGCGTCGTCCGGATCGCTTGCCGACGGCGCCAGCTCGTTCATCTTCCTGCTGGCCGTGGCCGGCGCTGGCATCCTGGCCCGGGCGCTGCCCCGGACCCTGGCCTGGTCCGCCCTGGCCCTGGCCGTACTCCAGCTGCTGCCCGATCAGCTGGGCTTCCTCGCCGCACTGGTCTTCCCGCTCTGGGCCGCTGTCGCCGGGATCGTCATGCTCCTCGCCGGCCGGGCCCGGTCATCCTCGCCCGCCACGACCGGGCGAGTGCTAGCCCGCCCCCAGTCAGGCTCGTCGCCCGCCATCTGAGCGTCTTCACCGGAGAACCACCCCCGGGACTCCGAGTTCCCAGCAGAAAGGTAACCGTCATGCTGACCCACCACACGAGGCTGCTAACGGCCGCAGGCACGGTAGCGGCCGCCGCGGCCATCGCCCTGACGGGCGTCACTGCCGCAAGCGCAATCCCGGCCGGCCGGCCGGCTGGCTCCGGCACCGAGCACGTCCAGGTCATGTCCACGTCAACGACCTCAGGCGCGGCCAGCGCGATCGCCCACGGATTGTTCACCGCAGCGGGCACAGCCAGGCTCGGCAGCGCCCGAGTCGGCACGATCTCCTTTCCCTGTGGCACGATCACGCTCAGTCACCATGCGGGCAAGGGCACGATGCACTTCAGTCCCAGGACTTGCCTCGCCATCATCAGCCAGCCCGGCACCTACAAGATCACAGGCGGCACAGGTAAGTACGCCGGGATCACCGGCCACGGCACCTACCAGCTGAACTTCACCTTGATCGCGTCCAGAACAGCAGGTAAGTGCTCGACGGCGGCCCGGCCGCCCAGCAGGAACTGCTCCGCCTGTCCGGGACGGTCCACCTCTAACGCGCCTGGCCGCGATCCGGGCATCAACGGACCCGGCAAGAAGCGGGCTCAGGACGGCTGGCGTCGTCCTGAGCCCGAGCGGGCGCTGCTAGGCGGCGGTGAGCGCCGCGGGATGGCCGATCGCCAGGCCGCTCTCGGCGTCGAAGAACTGCAGGTTCGCGTTGTCCACCGCCAGCTCCGCCGACTGGCCGGGCTTGATCGTGCTGCGGGCGGCCACCCGCGCCGTCCACATCGTCTTGTCGCCCCCCACGATCGGGATGGCCTCGTCGTCCGGGTTGTCGGTCGCCGCCTGGGTGATGCTGGCGTGCTGCACCGGCGGGGCGTCGATGCTGAAGATGACGTTGATCTCGCTGCCGAGCTCCTCGGTCACCGTGGTCGTGACCGGCATCCGCGGCCAGCTGGCGTCGGCTAGCTCGGCGTCCTCAAAGTCGGAGGGCCTGATCCCGAGGATGAACTCGCGGCCGAAGTAGTCGTCTAGCTGGGGCCGGGCGGTGAGCAGGGACGGGGGAACGGCCAGCCGGTACCCGGCGAAGGTCACAGCGGGACCGTCGTCGCGGACCAGGTTGGCGGTGGCGAAGTTCATCGCGGGAGATCCGATGAAGCCGGCCACGAAGAGATTGACCGGTGAGTTGTACAGTGCCTGCGGGCTGTCGACCTGCTGCAGCCTGCCGTCGCGCAGCACGCAGACCCGCTGGCCGAGGGTCATCGCCTCGACCTGGTCGTGAGTCACGTAGACCGTCGTCACGCCCAGCCGCTCGTGTAGCTGGGACAGCGAGGCCCGCATCGAGACACGCAGCTTGGCGTCGAGGTTGGACAGCGGCTCGTCCATCAGGAACGCCTGCGGCTCCCGGACGATCGCGCGGCCCATCGCGACCCGCTGGCGCTGGCCGCCCGACAGCGCGGCGGGCTTGCGCTTGAGGTATTCCTCCAGGCCCAGCATCCGTGCCACCTCGGTGACCCGCCGCTTGATCTCATCCTTGGGCGTCTTGCGCTGCTCCAGGCCGAAGGCGAGGTTCTGCTCGACGGTCATGTGCGGATAGAGCGCGTAGTTCTGGAACACCATCGCGATGTCGCGGTCCTTGGGCGGCAGGTCGTTGACGATCCGGCTGCCGATGGTGATCGTGCCGGAGGTGATCTCCTCGAGCCCGGCGATGGATCGCAGGGCCGTTGACTTGCCGCAGCCAGACGGGCCGACGAGCACCATGAACTCGCCATCGGTAATATCCAGGCTCAGGCCGTCGATGCCCTTGGCCCCGCCCGGATATACCTTGTCCACCTGATCCAGCACGATCTGTGCCACTGACATCTCCCAGTTCGGCTCGCTTCCGGCCCGCGATGGCCGCGCTGGGGGCGAGAATACCGGGCGGATGCCCATTTGTAATAGATCGGCGACCTTAGCGTTACACAGGCGTGAGCGCCGAGACCGTGCTGTTACCCGCGCGGTCGGCAGAGTGGTCGGCAGCGCTCCGGACAGGCGCTACCTTTTCCAGGTGGAGGAGACTAACCGGAAGATCATCTGGCTGCTGGCGCGTGATGGCCGGATGAGCTTCACCGAGCTGGCCCGGCAGACCGGGCTGTCGGTGTCGGCTGCCCAGCAGCGGGTCCGCCGCCTGGAGGAGCGCGGCCTGATCAGCGGCTATGCCGCATTGATCAAGGCTGACGCGGCCGGGCTGCCACTCACCGCCTTCATCTCTATCCGGCCGTTCGATGCCGCCGCGCCCGATGACGCGCCTGAGCGCCTGGCGCACCTCACGGCCATCGAGGCCTGTTACAGCGTGGCGGGGGAGGAGAATTACATCCTCAAGGTCCGGGTTGCCTCCCCGGCCGACCTGGAGAACCTGCTCCAGGAGATCCGCACGGCGGCCGGGGTCTCGACCCGGACCACGATCGTGCTCAGCACGCCGTACGAGAACCGGCCGCCGGACCTGTAAGCGCCGGATCTCAGCAGTCGATGGCGAGCAGGCGGAGCGGCGGGCCGTCCGCCAGGTCGATGCTGGCGGGCACGATCGCCGCCGTGGCCTGATGGGTGACGGCCGCCGCCGCTAGCTCGCACGCCGGGGTGGCGATCAGGGTGGAGCCCCGCATCAGCGCGTGATCGATCAGGGCGGTGTACGCGCGCCCGTCGCCGGCGGGCGGCACGGCCAGGACGACGTCCCGCTCGGTGATCCCGGCCTCGGCGCACAGCCGGACCAGCTCGGCCGCCAGGTCCAGGTGGGTGAGGGCGGCCTGCCCCAGCGTCCCGTCCGCGCCCCGCACGTACGGCAGCAGGGCCAGGTCATGGCTCCGGGCGGCAGTCGGGCGCATGGAGCCCAGCCCGAGCAGCGAGGTGAACGGCATCGCGCCGGCCGCCTCCCCGAAGGAGATCACCTGGCGGACCCAGGACCTGTCGGCGGCCGCCAGCCCGGCCGCCGACAGGGCGTTCGAGGTGATGAGCACGCGGGCGCCGCAGTCCGCTAGCTGCCCGGCGATTTCCGGAACCGACAGGTCGGCGGAGACTGGCGAGGGGACGGCACCGGCGGCCCGGATGGCGTGACAGGCGAGTATGTAGGAAGTCGCGTCGGCCACGTACACGCCGACCGCGTCCCGCGGCCGGACTCCGCGCCAGGCCAGGCCCGCCGCCGCCCGCTGCAGCACGACCGCCAGCCCGGGGTAGGAGTACGGCGCGTCCGCGGCGCCGCCCAGCAGTGCCAGATGCGAGCCGCGCGCCGGGGCGCTGACCAGCAGGCGCTGGGTGACTGTCGTCTCACCGACCGATGCTTCTGCGGTCGTCATGGCGTTCCGCAACCTTTCCGCCTGGGGACCGGCGTCACTCGTCTCAGGCCCGCTGTCTCGCCGGTGCCGCTGGTGGTGCTGTCTTGTCGCTGCCACGGGTTCACGGCGGCGCGTGCGCACGACGCTACGCATGCCGCGCCGTCGTCGCATCGTCAGGAATATGTAGCCGGGTATGTACATCGCCCGGCCCGGCCTGCCTGCGCCGGCCTGGCACTGCGGGCGATGCGCCGGCGCGGCCCCGGCCAGGCCGGCCACCCCCCTCCTGGTGGCCGGATCAACCGAGGCCGCACTGCGCCTCGGTTAAGAAGTTAGGCCTCAGGGGTCCGGCCGCACATGCGCCGAATGAGCCATTCCGATGTGCAGCTCAGGCGTCGGAGCAGGTCACAGGCGTATGTACATGAGCGGGCCGGGCATGTAGCCGCCACCCCGGCCGCCCGGCCCGGCCGGTCAGATCATGTAGGGGACATGGCATGGATGTAACCGGCCCGCGCGGGCTCAGCGGCCGGGTTCCCGTTCGGCCGCCCACGCCGCGACCTGGGCCCGGGAGGTGAAGCCAAGCTTGCCGAAGATGTTGGCCACGTGCCGGGCGGCGGTGGCCGGGCTGATGGTCAGCTCGGCGGCGATGCCCCGGTTGGACAGGCCCCGCGCGATCAGGCCCGCGATTTCCAGCTCACGAGCGGTCAGCACGCTGGGGGAGCCGCCGGCCGGGCCGGCGAATGCGCCGGCGGGAGCGTCGCGGCCGGGAGCGGCGTGGCCCGCAGCGCTGCAGCTGGCAGCTTCACGGCTGGCGGCCTGGCGGCTGGCCGCGTCACGGTCGGCCCGCAGGGCGAACGAGACCGCCCCGTGCGCGGTCAGCTGCTCGCCCTCGGCGACCAGGGCGGTGACGGCATCCGCCCCGAGCCGCTGGCGCGCCGACTCCAGGAGCGACTCCATGCGGCGCAGCGCACCCGGCGATGCGATCTGGCCGAGGGCCGTGCGCAGCGCCGACCCGGCGCTCGCGAGCTTGGTCGCCGCGGCCATGTCGTCGCGCAGGACGGCCAGGGCGGCAAAGGCCTCGATGCCGCGGATGGTGGCCAGGCGCTGACCGGTGGCCAGGCTGAGCTGGATGCTCTCGCTCAGGCTGGCGGCGGCGGCGTCGAGGTCGGCCTGTGAGAGGGCGACCAGGCCGATCCCGGCCAGGCACCTGGCCATCTCCGGCCGGGCGTCGATCTGCCGGTACAGCGCCAGCGCGGCGCGGAAATGCCGCAGGGCCGCGGCGCTGTCGCCGCGCTGCCGGGCCAGGGCGCCGAACCCGTACAGGGTCTGGGCCACCCCCCAGCCGTTGTTGTCCCGCAGCGTCTCCAGGGCCACCTCGAAGGTCTGCTGCGCTTCGTTGAGCCGACCAAGCCGGGCCAGCACCGACGCCTTCGTGGCCAGCGCCAGGCCCTCCTCCCAGCAGTCCCCGGCCTTGCGGGCCGCCTGGACCGCCATCTCGGCGCTGTCCAGGGCTTCCTTGGTGCGACCGTCCTGCATCTGGAGCAGGGACAGGAGCCGCCGGGCGCCTGCCTCTGCGGGCTCGGCGGAGGCCTGGAAGAGGCCCAGGGCGGCCTGGGCGCAGTCGCCCGCCGTCGGGTAGTCCTGCTGCTCGAAGGCCAGCTCGGCCAGGTGCACCAGGGCGCGCGCCCGGGCGTCCTGCGACATCGGCACCGGCAGCGCGAGCAGCCTGTCGAACCAGGCGACGCCCTCGGTGACGTCCCCGGAGGCCACCCAGGCGCTGCGCAGCGCCACGCACAGCCGCAGGCCGCGCTCCGCGTCTTCCCGGCTCAGGCATTCGGACAGGGCGTGCCGGAAATTAGGGCGCTCGACGTCGATCCGGTGGTACATCGCGACCCGCGCGGACCAGGGCGGGTCACCGCGCACGAATGCCCTGGCCACGACCTCTTCGCCCAGCCGCAGCAGGTAGTCACGGTGCGCGGCCCGGATCTCCGGCTGCTCGCCGGAGGCCGCCAGCCGGTCGGATGCGTACTCGCCGATCGTGTCGAGCAGCCGGTACCGGGCATCGCCGGCCAGCTCGCCGTCCAGGCTGACCAGCGACTTGTCGATCAGCGCGGCCAGCAGGTCCAGCACGCGGTCGGCCGGGATCTGCTCGTCGGCGCAGACCTGCTCGGCCATCTCCAGGTTCCACCCGGAGAACACCGACAGCCTGCGCAGCAGCGCCTGCTCCGGCTCGGTGAGCAGCTCGTAGCTCCAGTCCACCGCCGCGCGCAGCGTCTGCTGGCGCATCGGCGCGGTCCGGTCCCCGGAGGCCAGCAGCTGGAACCGGTCGCTGAGGCGGTCGGCGATCTGGTCGACCGACAGCGCCCGGATCCGCGCCGATGCCAGCTCGATGGCCAGCGGAATGCCGTCGAGCATCCGGCACAGCCGGGCCACGGACTGGGCGTTCTCCGCGGTGAGCGCGAATCCTGGCCGGACGGCCGCGGCCCGGTCGGTGAACAGGCGCACGGCCTCGTGCTCGAGCATCTCGGCCACGCTCAGCCGTTCCAGCGCGGCGGGCAGCTCCAGCGGCGGCACCCGCCAGACCGTCTCGCCGCGCACCCGCAGCGGCTCCCGGCTGGTCGCGATCACGCGGAATCCCCGGCAGGCGGACAGCAGCCGCTGCACCAGGGGCGCGCAGGCCTCGACCAGGTGCTCGCAGGTATCCAGGATGAGCAGCAGCTCGCGCGAGCGCAGCGCGTCGCAGAGCGTCTCCGGCAGGGCCCGGTCGGGCTCCTCGCGGACGCCCAGCGTGGCCGCTACCCGGCGGGCCACGAACTCAGGATCACGCAGGTCAGCCAGCTCAGCGAGCCAGACGCCGTCCGGGAAGGACGGGGTCAGGCCGGCGCCGAGGCGGACCGCCAGCCGGGTCTTGCCGATGCCGCCCGGCCCGCAGAGCGTCAGCGCCCGGACGTCGGTGAGCAGCACGGCAAGCTCCGCCAGGTCTCGCTCGCGCCCGACGAAGCTGTTGGGCTCAGCCGGCAGGTTCCCGGCGCTGAGCAGGATTTCGGTGGTCATCGTCCTTCTGGGATAGTTGACGCGCCCTGCCTCATTGTCGCACCACCCCTGGCTTCCTGCCGACCGTCAGCGAGGGTGAACTTAGCCGGATCTCCTGCGGTATGGGCGGGTATGAACAGCTGCCTGACCTGGCCGACTGCGCGCGTCTGCCGGATCTAGTTACTGACAGTGGTCTATCGTCACGTTGCGTGATGCAATTTGCCTGGCGTAGTGCGTGACCTACGGGCTGCTGGCCGCGGCCGCCTGGGGCGTGTCCACGATCGCGGCGGCCAGCGCCGCCCGGCGGATCGGCACCTTTACCGCCGTCCTCGTCAGCCAGGTCCTGGGCCTGGCGGTGCTCGTGCTGCTGGGCGCGATCCTGCATCCGCCGCTGGCGGCGGTCGGCGGTGCCACGGCCGTCGGGCTGACGAGTGCCGGCGTGCTGGGACTGATCGGCTGGCTGTGTTATTACCGGGCGCTGGAAAGCGGCCCAGTGGGCCTGGTGAGCTCGATTGGCGCGACCTACGGCGGCGTGACGGCGCTGCTGGCGGTGGCCGTGCTCGGTGAGCGCATCGGCAGCATGGGGGGCGCCGGCGTTGCCTTGTCGGTAGCGGGGATCGCCATGGCCACGGCCCGCAGCACGCCGCCCCCGGCCGCGGCGGGCGGGGCGGAGATGACCGGGCTGGCGGTCATGCACATGGCGGCCCCGGCGCGAACAACCGGGTCGGCCGTGCTCGCGCGGGGCCTGGGGCGTCCCGGCATCCCGCTGGCCCTGGCCTCGGCGAGCAGCTACGGGGTGGGCGCGTTCCTCCTGGGCCGCTACTCGGCCGGCGCGGGCTGGCTGCCGTCCACGCTCGTGGCCTACATCGCCTCGGTGGCGGCGCTGGTGCTAGCGCTGCCGTTCCTCGGCCGGCCGCAGCCGCTCCGGGGCCGTGCGCCGGGCCTGATCTGGGCCGTCGTGGCCGGGCTGACCGAGGTCGGCGCCCTGCTGGCTTTCTCGCGCGGCGGCCAGGTCGGGCAGGTAGCGGTGACCGCGGCCGTGTCCAGCCTCTACCCGGCGCTCGCCCTGGCCGCGGGCATCCTGATGTTCGGGGAGCGGCTAAGCGGCCGCCAGGTGATCGGGGTGGGCTGCATAGGCGCCGGCGTGGTCATGCTCGGCCTGGCCTGAGGCCGCGGCCCGTCAGGCGATGATCACCTCGACCGGCTCGCTGTACCTGGTCCGGCCGAAGTACATGACCTTGGCGAGCACCCACCATCGCTGGCCGCGCCGGGCGGCGGCGGGCACGGTGACCCGAAAGCGCAGGACCGCCGTCTTGCCGGCCGCGGCCTCGAAGCCGCCCGCCCAGTCCGGCACGCAGGCCCAGCTGCCGGCGGGCGAGATGAGCTGGACCTCGCCGCGGATGGCCGAGGCGGCGTGGTTGTCCACCACGATCTCGATGTCCCCGCTCTGGCCGGGCGACAGCGTGAGCTCCGGGCCGGACACCGTCACGTCAGCCTCGGCGCTCAGCGCCCGCAGATCGGCCTCGTAATCCGCGACAAGCTCGCCCCGCGGCAGGTCGGTCGCGCTGCCCGCCCCGGGTGTCCCCGCCCCGGCTGTCCCCGCCGTGGTTCCGGTGACCACCAGCACCGCGTCCTCGATCACCTGGCCGAGGTGGTCGCTGAGCTGAGCGGCGACGAAATGATGACCCTCGGCCGCTTCGGGCAGCTGCCGCACCGTCAGGTCCCAGCCAGCGTGCCCCCGCCCCGGCAGGTCGTAGCGGAGCGGGCCGGGCGGCTGCACGTCCAGGCCCGGCGGAACGCTCAGGCAGACCTCGCCGGCTGTCGCGTCCGGCCCGCAGGCGACGGTCAGCCGCAGCTGCCCCGCCTCTTGCGGGCTGACGCCGAGGCGGGCGGGTGACAGATGCACCGCCACCGGCATGTTGCCGGCTGGCGCCGGTCCCTTGCCGTGCAGCCAGTACCGGGCATACACCGGCTGCGCCGCCTCGGGCAGCGCCTGGCCGGGCGCGCCTGCGTCCCGGTCCGCCAGCCACGGCGGGGCGGCCGGGGTGAGCTCGACGGTGGCCACCCCGGCGGCCGGCACCGCCACCTCCGCGGCGCCGGCCGTGAGCGGCAGCGGCTCGTCCGCCGCGTCCTCGCACAGGCCGGCCGCCCGCGCCGCGGTCAGGCCGGTGAAGAGCCGGACCAGCGCCGTGGCTGGGCCGCCGCCGCCGTCCCGCAGCCGCGCCGTCACGCCGTCGGCCGGGCTGGGCTGCGGGCCGGGGGCGAGCGGGTTGCCGCGCGGCTTGAGCGCGGCCAGGATCGCGGTCGGGGGCTCGACACTGGCCAGGCTGGCGCGGGCGGGCAGCGGCCCGGAGTGCAGGTCCGTCGTGACGGTCAGCAGGCCCGCGTTGTAGTCCTGCCCGGTCCCGGTGAAGCCTGCCTCGCGCCAGTCGCCCGGCCCGGCGGCCAGCGCGTACTCGAAGGTGTGGCTCCAGTGCTGCCAGGCGAAGCTGCTGCCATCGGGCGCGGTCCGGGCCGGGCCGTCGATCCAGACGCCGCAGGGCCAGGAGCTGCACGCCCGCATCAGCGCGATGGTCGCCACGCCGCCGGGCGTGACGAGACTGCTGGGCGTACCGCGGTTGAGCAGCGCGATCGAGTGCCCGGCCAGCGCGGTCGCCGGGCCGCCCGCGCCCTCGCCGGCCCTGGACGCCTCGGCCGCGCCAGTCGCCGGGGCGGCGGGTACCTCGATGACCGAGTCGGCCAGGTCTTCGGTCAGCGCCCGGACCGCGGCCGCCAGCTCCGCGGGCCCGGACCCCGCGATGATCAGCACCGGCAGGTCGGCGGCCCCGCGGACGTCGGCCCTGGGGCCGAAGGCGTCGTCCCGGCTCCTGGCCGCGGGCACCCACAGGCGCGCGGTGCCCGCGGCCCGCAGCTGCCTGGCCAGCTCCGCGGCGGGCTCCGGCCCGGCCGCCCCCAGGACGGCCGCGGTGAACGCGTTGACGTCGGGACCGCCGAGGGAGATCCGGAAGTCGGGGAGGTTGGAGTCGATCTCGATGGCGCCGTACCGCGGCCCGGCCGGCTGCGAGCAGGTCGCGGTCACGCCCTGCCGGGCGAGCGCCACGAGCAGCTCGCGGACGGCCTCCCGGCTCAGGCTCGGGTCGGCGGCCGGATCCGGGCGGCTGGCGGGTACTGGTGGCGTGACCACCTCGGCGACGCCGATCGCCTGCAGCTGCCGCTGCCCGTCGGGGCCGGCCAGCGCGATCCGGGCGGTGGAGCCGACGCCGAACCACTCGTGGGCCGGGTTGTCGAGAGTGAACGAGTTTCCCGCCACGTCGGAATCGGCCGGCCCGAGCGGCCGGCCGATCACCGAGACGGCAGTCTGAAAGACCGGCAGGCCGCCGGGCACCCGCACGGGGAAGGCCACCCGCAGCAGCCGGTCCTGGCCGATCGAGCCGTCCACGTGGGTCCGGAACTCCACCCGGTCGGCCCCGTCCCACAGCAGCGTCTCCTGGGTCACCGTCAGCCCGCCCAGCCGGAGCTGGGAGACCAGCCGCTGGCCGATCGGGGACCGCTGCGCGCTGACCTGCGCCGGCCGGCTGGCCGACCCGGTGCCGGGTCCCTTGGGGGACAGCAGCCACGGGCCTTCCCCCCACCGCGGATGCTGGGCGTACTCCTCCTGCAGGATGAGCTCGTTGCCGGGCCCGGCGAGCAGCTCGGTTCCGGCCGCCGTCGAGTAGATGCTGGTCAGCGCGCCACCACGAGCCGGATCGGCGGTGACGGCGAAAGCATCGTTCGCTATCGCGGCGCCCGCGGCGGCCCGCCAGCCGGCCGCCTCCTGTGCCTCCTGAGTCGCCGGTCCGCCGGGCACCGGGCAGGCCAGGTAGGTGCGGTAACCGACGGCCGGAACGTCGGCCGCCCGGAAGGTCAGCGTCACGGCTGCGAGCGTGCCGTCGCGATGACACCGGACCCCCTCGGCCAGGAAGGGAACGACCGCGCCGGACTCGTCACGCAGCTCGATCCAGCCGGCGGCACCGTCCGGCTCCAGCACCGCGGTCGCGAGCCCGGACCGCGCCGTCGACAGGGTGTTCACCACCACGACCGCGATGGCGCCGCTGGGCGCCGCGCCGCGGGGCGGCCCGGCCACGGCCGCCACCGGGACCGCCGCGCCGGCTGTTGCGCCGGCTGCCGCCTCGGCCGTTGCGCCGGCTGCCGCGCTGGCGGTATCGGCCAGGCCGGCGAGGTAGCCGGCGGCCTCGTCGCGGGCCGCGCTGCCGCGCTGCCAGGCCTCCCGCCAGCCGGCCAGCAGGTCAACGTAGACCTGGTCGCCCTCGGTACCGGTGATCGCGTCGTGGTGGGCGCCGAAGACCAGCAGCCGCCAGGCGCGGTCCAGGCTGGCCAGCGGATAGCGGGCGCCGGCCAGCCAGGCCAGGGTGGCCAGCCGCTCGCCGTCCAGCAGCGCGGTCTCGGCCTCCCGCTGCGCCTGCTTGGTGTCGGTGTAGGAGACGTCCTTGCCGGTATAGACCGGGTTCATGTCCCGGGTCTGCGGCGTGATCCAGGCGTCCCCGCGGGCCGCCTCGCCCCGGACAGCCGCGAAGAACTCCCGGGGCAGCGCCATCACGAACCGCGGCCACACATGCCGCGCGTTCCAGTCCCGGTGAATCGAGGTGGCCCAGCGCGAGGGAACGACATGGTCACCGCCGACGGGCAGCAGCACGTTGCGGGTGGCCGCCACGGGCGCCAGCTCGAGGAACTGCTGGTAGGCGTCGGCCTCCGCGGTGGCCAGGTCGGCGGCGTGCTGCGTGCCCCAGCCGGCCGAGTAGTGGTTGGCCATGTAACTGGTGAGCAGGCCGCCGCCGTCCGGCGAGAGCCACTCGAACTCGGCCGCGAACTGCATCAGCCGGTTGTCGCCGGCGGTCCGGCTCGGTCCCCACTGGTGGAACGGCCCTCTGGCCCACGACGACTCGGTCATCCCGGCCGCGGCCATGAGTCCCGGGTAGGCGGGATCGAAGCCGAAGGCGTCGAGCATCCACGCGGTGCTCGGGTCGCCCTGCAGCACGCCGCGCTGATAGGCCAGGCCGTAGACGGCGTTGCGGATGGTCGACTCGGCACAGGTCAGGTTGGTGTTGGGCTCGTTGTAGCTGCCGCCGACCAGCTCGATCCGGCCCGCCGCGATCAGGGCCAGCAGGTCGGCCCGGTCCTCGGGGTGGGCGTCGAAATGCGGCTTGAGATAGTCGATCTCGGCCAGCACGAACTTGTAGTCCGGATCGCGGCGGGCCTCCGCCAGGTGCAGCGTCACCAGCTCGAAGGCGGTCCGGACCTCCGGCAGCTCGCCCTCCTCGCCGGGCAGCAGCAGCCGTGACTCCAGGAACTGGCCCTGCGTGCTCCACCACACCGGGTCGTAGTGGAAGTGGCTGACCATCCACATCGTCCATCCCGGCTCGGCGATGGTCACGTCGGCCGCCCGCTCGCAGCGGCCGGCCGCGTCGCGGGCAATGACCGTGACCCGGCGCGACGTTCCAGCGGTGACCTCGGCGCCGACCTGGATGCCGATCTCGGCGACCTGCTCCCCGCCGGGCGGCGGGGCGGGCACGCGGGCCGGCTCCGGCGTGGTCACCCCCGCGCCGCCGATGGTGACCGTTACTGGCTCGCCCGGCCGCGTCGCGGTATCGCCGGCGAGCGTGACCAGCACGACCTGCCAGGGCCGGGCGGCCGTGCCGCGGAAGAGCGAGGTGGAAGTGACAGCGCCGATCCGCATGCCCCATGGTCGCATGGGTCGGTCACGGCCGGGCGGAGGCCAAGTGCGGGCCCGCGCGACCGCAATCGAGGTCAGCCGGCCCGGTTCTGGATACGATCCCGTTAACAGGCTGCGACATTTCGGCAGCCGGCCACGCAGGGGCGGGAGCGTGACTGCTGATGCCTGAGCCAGTGGTGACGCTCAGGGACGTCGCCCAGCGGGCCGGCGTGCACCCGGCGACCGCGTCCCGGGCCCTCAGCCCCGCGACCCGGCTGCTCGTCAGCGACGCGACCGCGCGCCGCGTGGTGCAAGCCGCTGCTGAGCTGGGCTACCGCCCGAACGCGATGGCCCGCAGCCTGCGGACGAGGCGGTCGCACACGATCGGCGTGCTCATCCCCGACCTGAACAACCCGCTCTTCCCGCCGATGGTGCGGGGCCTGGAGGACCGGCTGGCGGCCGACGGCTACGTGGCGCTGCTCGGCAATACCGACGGCCGGCTCGATCGCGAGCAGCAGGTATTCGAGCAGATGCGGGCGCGCAGCGTCGACGGGTACGCGCTCGCGACGGCGAGCCTGAGCAGCCCGGTGCTGGCCGAGGCGGCCCGGGACGGGCTGACCGTAGTGCTGATGAACCGGCTCGCCGAGGACTATGACTTTCCCGCGGTCTCCGTGGACAACGAGCGCGGCGCCCGGCTGGCCGTCGCGCACCTGGCCGCGCTCGGGCATACCCGGATTGGGTACATCGCCGGCCCGCAGGGCCTGTCGACCGGGCTGAATCGCTATCGCGGCTTCCTGGCCGGCATGCACGAGGCCGGCCTCACGGTGCCGCCGGGCAGCGTCGCCTTCGCCGACGCGTTCTCGATCGAGGAGGGGCAGCGGTGCGGCAGGCGCATCCTGGCGGACCGCCCGCAGTGCACCGCCCTTGCCGCCGGTAACGACATGCTGGCCGTCGGCTGCTATGCCGCGATCGAGGAGGCGGGGCTGAACTGCCCCGCCGACGTGTCCGTCGTGGGCTTCAACGACATGCCCTTCATCGACCGGCTGCGGCCACCGATGACCACGGTGGCCTTCCCGCACTACCAGCTCGGCACCGAAGCCGCCCGCCTGCTCCTGGAGCGGCTGTCGGGCAGCGAGAAGCCGCCCACGGTCTTGTACCTGGTTCCCGAGCTGGTCGTGCGGGGATCCACCGCGCCGACCAGGGGCGCCCGCTGATGCGGCGTGACGCACTGGGCAAAGTAGTCATAACCTTGCCCGGAGGGCCTTGACAGGGCGGCGCTGCGGAGGCCATTTTGGGGGTCAACAATTATCGCTGCAAACGATTGTGGTTCGACATGGCAGATGAGCAGGGCGGGTTGCGGATCGGCTGGCTGGGCGCCGGCCGGATGGGCGCGATGCTCATCCGTCGCCTGCTGAGCGCCGGGTGTGACGTGTCGGTCTACAACCGGACCAAGGCCAAGGCCGAGCCGCTGGCGGCATACGGGGCCAAGATCGTGGACTCGGTGGCCGACCTGGCCGCGACGGACCTGGTGTTCGTGACGGTGGGCACGCCCCAGGACCTGATCGAGGCGATGACCGGCCCGGCCGGGCTGGCCTCGGCGGACCGGGTGCCGCGCATCGTGGTGGACAGCTCGACGGTCTCGGCCGACGCCTCGCGGCAGGTGCGGCAGGCGCTCGCCGCTCGCGGCACCCAGCTGCTGGCCGCCCCGATCATGGGCAATCCCCGGGTGGCCGCGGCGGGCAAGCTCACGTTCGCCGTCTCCGGGCCGCGGGAGGCCTTCGACGAGGCGCTGCCGTACCTGAGCCTGCTCGGGGCCGGCGCAACCTACGTGGGCGACGGCGAGACCGCCCGGATCGTGAAGCTCTGCCACAACTTGTTCCTCGGCATCGTGGCCCAGTCGCTGGCCGAGATCACCGTGCTGGCGCAGCGCTCCGGGGTCAGCCGGCAGGCCTTCCTGGCCTGCCTGAACAACAGCGTGATGGGCTCGCAGTTCACCCGGTACAAGACGCCGGCGCTGGTGAACCTGGACTTCACGCCGACCTTCACCGGCGAGCTGCTGCGCAAGGACTTCGACCTCGGCCTGGCGGCGGCCCGAGAGCGGGAGGTCCCGATGCCGGTGGCCGGGCTGGTGCACCAGCTGGTGCAGAGCCTGGTCGGCCACGGCTACGGCGGCGACGACTTCGCCGCCCTGCTGCTGCTCGAGGCGGAGGCCGCCGGCCTGGAACTCGAGAGTGAGAACGTCCAGGTGCCCGACGGCCTGGAGCCAGCTGACCCAACCGAAGCCGACGACACGCACTGACAGCACAGAACTACTGACAGCACAGAACTACTGACAGCACAGAACTACTGACAGCACAGCATTACTGACAGCACAGCACTGGGGCAGGCCCGCGGACGCGAGCCGGCCACTCCCGCGCCATTCAAGGATGAAGCCCTTACCGTCAGCGGAAGGAGAGCCGGGATGATGTCACGCCACGCCCGGTTGATAGCTCTCGCCGGGACCGCCGCCGTCGCCACCGCGACGGTGGCCGGCTGCGGCAGCAGTTCGAGCAGTTCCAGCGGAAAGCACCAGGCCGGCCCGATCGTGGTCGGCGCGTCCCTCTCCCTCACGGGGGACTTCTCGGCCGACGGCCAGGCGTTCGCGCGCGGCTACGAGCTCTGGCAGCACGACGTCAACTCGGGCGGCGGCCTGCTCGGCCGCCAGGTCAAGCTCATCATCCTCAATGACGCGAGCAGCCCCACCCAGGTGGTCAGCAACTACGACAAGCTGATCTCCAGCGATCACGTGAACCTGACGTTCGGGCCCTTCTCGTCGCTGCTCACCACGCCGGCCTCCGCGGTGGCCGCCCGCAATGGCCTGGCGTTCATCGAGGGCGCCGGCGGCGCGCCGTCGGTCTTCACCGCTCCCGCCAACGAGCAGGCGCACAACGTGTTTGACGTCAGCCTGCCGATCCAGCAGGAGATGGTGCCGTTCGCCAACTGGGTCAAGTCGCTGCCAGCCAGCCAGCGGCCGAAGACGGCCGCCTACCCGATGGCCCAGGACCCGTTCGCCGATCCGCCCGTCCAGGCGACCCAGCAGACGCTGCAGGCGGCCGGAATCCGCACCGTCTATTCCAAGGTCTTCCCGGCCGAGGTGCCCGACTACACCCCGGCCGCCAATAACGTCGCCGCCAGCGGGGCGCAGGTAGTCGTGCTCGGCTCGACCGACGTGCCGACGGTCGGCGCGTTCATGAAGGCCTTCCAGCAGCAGCACTACACGCCCAAGATCTTCATCGCCGCGGCCGGCCCGGACCAGGGCTCCGCGTTCACCAGCGCGGTCGGCACGGGCAACGCCAGCGGCATGATGGTCCCGAACGCCTGGTACGGCGGCTCGCCTAACCCGCAGAGCACGAAGATGGTGCAGGAGTACATCGCCAAGTACGGCGGCACCCCTTCGGACATCAACGCGGACGTGGCCGAGGCCTACGCGGTCGGGCAGGTCGCGGCGCAGGCGGTCAAGGCCACCGGCGGCACCGATAATAAGAAGATCACCACCTACCTGCACAGCGGGGTCACGCTGACCAGCGTCCAGGGTCCGGTCACGTTCGACTCGCTCGGCCGGAACAATGCGGCGACGACCTTCATCTTCCAGTGGCAGAACGGCAAGTACGTGCCGGTGCTGCCGCTCGGCACCGCGGGCGGCGCCACGCTCCTGAACCCCAAGCCGGCCTGGACCGGCTGACCCTGACCGCGGCGGTGCCCGGGGCTGCTCGGGGCCAGGGAGGTGGGAGATGACGACCAAACTGCTGCACGCGATCGTCAGCGGCGTGCTCGGCGGCGGCGTCTACGCGCTGATGGCCGTCGGGCTGACCCTCATCTTCGGCGTGCTCGACATCATCAACATCGCCCAGGGCATCATGGTCGTCCTGGGCGCCTACCTCAGCTACGCGCTCTCCGTGCACCTGCACATCGGCCTGTTCACTGGCTTGCTCATCACGGTGCCCGCGATGTTCGTCATCGGAGTGGCCGTCCAGTGGCTGTTCATCCGGCCGCTGACCGGCCGTGACCGCACCTCGATGTCGCTGCTGGCCTGCTATGCGGTCGCGATCATCATCGAGGGCGTCCTGTACTGGGCGTTCGGTCCCAACTACGTCACCCTGTCCGCCTCCTACACCACCTCGAGCATGCACGTCCTCGGGTTCTACCTGCCTTATATCTACCTGTACGGCTTCGCCATGGCGGTCGCCCTGGTGCTGGCGCTGTACGGCCTGCTGTACCGGACTAAGTTCGGCCGCGCGATCCGCGCGACCATGCAGGACCGGACCGCCGCCCTGCTGGTGGGCATCAACGTCAACCGGGTGGCGGCGCTGACGTTCGGCATCGGCGTCGCCGTCACCGCCGTGGGCGGCATGGTCTACGGCGCGACCAGCAGCGGCTTCAACCCCAACAGCGGCTACGACCTGATCTCCCGCCTGCTGGCCATTATCATCCTCGGCGGCCTGGGCAGCATCGGCGGTGCGCTGGCGGCGTCCGTGCTCATGCTGACCATCGAGTCCGTGGTGGACATCTGGTCCCCGACCTGGGCCGTCGCGGTGTTCTACGCGGCGCTGGTCCTGGTGCTGACGCTGCGCCCGGCGGGCCTGTTCGGCCGCCAGGCGGCGCGGGCACAGTGAGGACGGCGCCATGAGGATCGCCCCATGAAAACGACATTGCCGCACCCGCGGGCGGGGGTGCTGCTCGCCCTGCTCGCGCTGGCCGCTGCCGTGGCCTTCCCGCTGCTGGCTGCCAGCCAGCAGGACACCGCCATCGGCGTGGACACGCTCATCTTCGTGGCCGCGGCGGTGGCCTGGAACATCTTCTCCGGCTATTCCGGCTACATCTCGCTCGGGCATGCGGTGTTCTTCGGCAGCGGCGCCTACGCGGCGGGGATAGCGGCCCGGGACTGGCATATCAACGGCGGCGCCGAGTTCGCGCTGCTGCTGCTGGGCGCGGCCGTCGGGGCGGTGATCGCCGTGCCGTTCGGCCTGATCGCCCTGCGCGTGCGGCGGCACACCTTTGTCGTGGTCACCATCGCGATATTCTTCATCTTCCAGCTGATGGCGTTCAACCTGTCGTTCACCGGCGGCACCACCGGGCTGCCCGCGCCGTTCCTGCTCTGGAGCCCGGTCACCTTCAATGACCGCTTCTACTACGTCGCGCTGGTGATCGCGGCGGGCACCATCGCGCTGTCCTGGCTGATCCGGCGGTCGCGGTTCGGCCTGCAGCTGCGCGCGATCCGCGACGACGAGGACCGGGCCGCGGGCCTCGGCGTGCGGACCCTGCGGGTCAAGCTGACCGCGTTCGTGATCTCCGGCGCCATCACCGGCATGGTGGGCGCGCTGTGGTTCTTCTTCGTCGGCGAGGTGCTGCCGCAGACCGGCTTCGACCCCATCTTCGATCTCACCGTGGCCCTGATGGCCTTCCTCGGCGGCCTGGCCACGGTCGCAGGGCCGGTCCTGGGCGCCCTCATCCTGGAGCCCGGCCAGCAGCTCCTGACCCAGCAGATCACCAGCAACTACCTCAGCCAGATCCTGCTCGGGGGCGTGTTCCTGGTGGTCATCCTGCTGCTGCCGCGCGGCCTGATCCCGACCGCCAGCGAGAAGATCAGGTCGCGGCGCGCCAGCAGGCGCGACCGCGACGTCAGCCCCGCGGCCCGCGGCGACCTGCCGCCCGGCAGCCCCGCTGGCGGGCCGCCGGCCGACCGCGCGGCCGGGCGGCCGGCATGACCGCGCTGCTGCGGACCGAGGGCGTGGCCAAGGCCTTCGGCGGGGTGCAGGCCCTGGCCGACTGCACGATCGAGGTGGAGCAGGGCAGCATCACCGGGCTGATCGGGCCCAACGGCTCCGGCAAGACCACGCTGTTCAACGTGATCACCGGATACGAGCGGCTGGACTCCGGGGACGTCTACATGGACGGCGGGAAGATCACCAACGTGCCGCCGCAGCGGGTGTTCGCCCTGGGCGTCGGCCGGACCTTCCAGCTGACCCGGATCTTCCCCCGGCTCACGGTCATGGAGAACATGCTGGTCGCCGCGCAGCACACCGGCCAGCCCGCCGGTACCAGGAGCGGGTTCCGCAACCCGCTGGCCCGGTCGGGCGGTTCCGCCGACCGGCGGCGGGCCCTGGAGCTGCTGGAGTTCACCGGGATCGCCGATCACGCCGGCGCGCTGGCAGGCACCTTGTCCTACGGGCAGCGCAAGCTGCTCGAGCTGTCCTACGTGCTCGTCGCCGATCCGGCGGTGGTGCTGCTGGACGAGCCGGCCGGCGGGGTCAACCCCTCGCTGATCACCCACATCTCCGCCCGGATCCGCGAGCTCAACGAGGCGGGCAAGACCTTCCTCATCGTCGAGCACAACATGGACTTCGTGATGGGCCTGTGCCACCGGGTCACCGTGCTCGACTACGGCACGGTGGTGGCCGCCGGGACGCCGGAGGTCATCAAGACCGATCCGCGCGTCCTCGACGCGTACCTGGGAATCGAGGAAGACGCCGATGAGTAGCGACGCGGCGCTCGTCGTCGAGGCCGTGACCGCCGGCTACGGCGGCGGGGACGTGCTGCACGAGGTCAGCTTCAGCGTTCCCCGCGGCCAGATCACCTGCGTCGTCGGGCCGAACGGCGCGGGCAAGTCCACGCTGATGGCCGCGATCAGCGGGCTGCTGCGGCCCAGGAGCGGCCGCGTGCTGCTGAACGACGAGCCGCTGAGCGGCAAGAGCCCGCGCCAGGTGCTGGACCTGGGCATCGTCCAGGTGCCGCAGAACCACAGCCTGTTCCGGGAGATGACCGTCCGGGAGAACATCGACCTGGGCGGTTACACGATCGGGGACCGCGCGCTGCTGGCCCGGCGGCGCGCCGCCGTGGAGGAGATGTTCCCGGTGGTGGCCGACTGGTCGGCCAAGAAGGCCGGCAGCCTGTCGGGCGGGCAGCAGCGCCTGGTGGAGTTCGCCCGCTGCCTGATGCTCGATCCATCGCTGATCATCCTGGACGAGCCGTCGATGGGACTGGCCCCCAAGGTGCTGCGATCGGTCTTCGACGCCGTGGCGATGATGAACGCGGCCGGCAAGACGGTGCTGCTGGTCGAGCAGAACGCGCGGGCCGGCCTGCGGCTGGCCGGCCGGGGAGTGGTGCTGGAGAACGGCCGGGTGCGGCTGGCCGGCACCGGCCGCGAGGTGCTGGAGCACCCGGAGATCGGCGCCCTGTACCTGGGCGGCTCGTCGGAGAGCCGCGCGTGAGGCTGGGACCCGCCGTGCGGCCCGGTACGGCCGGGTGCGCCGTGAAGCCGGGTGCGCCATGATCCTGGACGCGCACTGTCACGTCATCGTGCCCGAGATGACTACCAGCGCGGTGCCCGAGCACTGGCGCCCGTCGATCAGCCGCTCCGGCGGCGAGCCCGGCGAGCCGGGCGGCTCGGGCGAGCAGGTCGTGCAGTTCCGGGGCACCCGGCTGCGGTCGGCGGTGGCCGAGTTCAGCGATACCGGCGTGATGCTGGCCCAGGCGGCGGCCGCCGGCGTGACGCACCTGCTGCTGTCGCCCTGGATCATGCTGGTGCCGGTGACGGCGCCGCCGGCCGAGGCGGCCCGGGTGTGCCGGATCCAGAACGACGCGCTGGCCGGCGCCGCCGCCCGCCATCCCGGCGCGGTCCGGGTCCTGGGCGCGGTGCCGCTGCAGGACCCGGCGGCGGCCGCCCGCGAGCTGGAGTACCTGATGAGCCTGCCGGGCGTCTGCGGGGCCGAGGTGCCGGCCAGCGTGGCCGGGGACTACCTCGGCCACCCGCGGTTCCTGCCGTTCTGGGAGACCGCCGCCGGCACCGGCGCGGTCATCTTCGTCCACCCCACGACCACGGGGTTCGGCCCGGCCGCGCTGGCGGACTACTACCTGTGGAACTCGGTCGGCAACCCGCTGGAGACCGCGATCACCGCGGCGCACCTGATCGCCGCCGGAGTGCTGGAGCGGCTCCCCGAGCTGATCGTCCTGCTGGCGCACGGCGGCGGCGGGCTGCTGGCGCTGCGCGGCCGGCTGGGCCGGGCCTTCGCGGTCCGGCCCGAGGCCAGGGCGGCGTGCGCCGCCGGCCCGGAGGCCTCGCTGCGACGGCTCTACTACGACAGCCTGGTCCACGACCCGGCCGTGCTGGCCGCCCTGGTCGGGTTCGCCGGGGCCGGGCACGTGCTGCTGGGCTCCGATCGCCCGTTCGACATGGGCACGGCCGACCCGGCCGGCGACCTGGCGGCCGCCCGCCTGAGCCTGGGCGATGAGCAGCTCATCCTCGGCGGCAACGCAGCGCGCCTGCTGGGGATCGGCGATGGCGCGGCCAGCGGGGCGGCCGATGCACCTTCCGACCAGGCAGCGAGGTAGCTGACAGTGGCGATTCCTACCTACGGCCCGGCCGCGGTGGACTGGGAGCAGCGGGTCGATCTCGGCCGGCTGCGCACCGACCGGCTGACCCGGCTGGAGGCCCAGCTGGAGCAGTCCGAGCTGGGCGCGCTGCTGAGCTTCGACTTCGCCAACATCCGGTACATGACCGCGACCCACATCGGCACCTGGGCCATGGACAAGCTGATCCGGTTCGCGCTGCTGCCGCGCGGCGGGGAGCCGGTGATCTGGGACTTCGGCTCCGCCGCCCGCCACCATCAGCTGTATAACCCGTGGCTGGATCACACGCCCGCCGGGGAGGCGGGGTCGCCCACGGCGGAGGGCGCTGCGCGGACCGGCGCGCGGGCCGGCATCTCTACGCTGCGCGGTGCGTTCCATCCCGACGCCGGGATCGCGCAGGAAGTCGCGGCACAGGTCGCCGGGGTGCTGCACTCCTGCGGCCTGGCCGGCGAGCCGGTGGGCGTCGACGTGGCCGAGATGCCGGTGCTCGCTGCGCTGCAGGCGGCGGGCATCCAGACCGTGGACGGCCAGCAGGTTTTCCTGGAGGCCCGGCGGATCAAGACCCGCGACGAGATCAGCCTGCTCAGCCAGGCCTGCGCGATGGTCGACGCCGCCTATGAGCAGCTGTATGAGTTCCTGCGGCCGGGCGTGCGCGAGAACGAGTGCGTGGGCCTGGTGGCCAAGGTGCTCTACGATCTGGGCAGCGAGTACGTGGAGGGGGTCAACGCGATCTCCGGTGAGCGCTGCTCGCCGCACCCGCACGTGTACTCCGACCGGCTGATCCGGCCCGGCGACCCGGCCTTCTTCGACATCCTGCACAGCCACCTGGGCTACCGGACCTGTTACTACCGCACCTTCGCGGTGGGCAGCGCGTCGCGGGCGCAGCGGGACGCCTACGTGCGCTGCCGCGAGTACATGGACCAGGCCATCGCGCTGGTCCGGCCCGGCGTGACCACCGCCGACATCGTGTCGCTGTGGCCGCGCGCGCAGGAGTTCGGCTTCGGCGACGAGACGGCCGCGTTCGCGCTGCAGTACGGGCACGGGGTGGGGCTGTCCATCTGGGAGAAGCCGATCTTCAGCCGGCTGGTGTCGCTCGATCATCCCGAGACGCTGGAGGAGGGAATGGTGTTCGCGCTGGAAACTTACTGGCCCGCCGTCGACGGCTGGTCGGCCGCCCGGATCGAGGAGGAGGTGGTGGTCACGGCCGATGGCTGCGAGGTGATCACCAAGTTCCCGGCCGAGGACCTGCTGGTCGCCGGGCGCAAGTACTGGACGGCAGGCGGAGAGCTGAACACGCTGCGAGAGAGCCAGTCGCAGCTGAACACGGCGGCGGGACGCGGGGAGATGCGCTCATGACCGGGGAGCAGGAGATCTCGGCGGACCGGCTGCTGGAGCTGCTGGAGCAGATGGCCGTGATCCGCGGCACCGAGCAGGCGGCGCACGACCTGTTCCTGCGCGGCCTGGTCAAGGGCACCACGCACCTGGCCGCCGGGCACGAGGCCGTGGCGGTCGGGGCCAGCGCGGCGCTGGCTCCCGGCGACTACGTGTTCGCGACCTACCGCGGGCATCATCATGCGATGGCCCGCGGCGCCTCGCCGGCGGAGTGCCTGGCCGAGCTGATGAGCAAGGCCACCGGGGTGTGCCGGGCCAAGGGCGGCTCGATGCACCTGACCAAGGCGTCGGCGGGCATGCTCGGGTCGTATGCGATCGTGGGCGCGCACCTGCCGATGGCGGCGGGAGCGGCCTGGTCCGCGCAGCTGCGCGGCACCGACCAGGTGGCGGTGGCCTTCTTCGGAGACGGCGCGACCAATATCGGCGCCTTCCACGAGGCGCTCAACCTGGCCTCGGTATGGTCCCTGCCGGTCTTGTTCATCTGCGAGAACAACCTCTACATGGAGTACACGCCGATCGGCTCGGTGACCGCCGCCGATCACCCCGCGGCCGACCGGGCCCCGGGCTACCGGCTGCCGGCCGAGGTCATCGACGGCAACGACGTGGTGGTGGTGGCCGAGGCGGTCGCTCGGGCGGCCGCGCGGGCCCGGGCCGGGGACGGCCCGACCGTGCTGGAGGCCCAGACCTACCGGCACTTCGGGCACAGCCGGACCGATCCGGCCAAGTACCGGCCGGCCGAAGAGGTAGAGCGATGGCTAGCCCGCGACCCGCTGGACGTGGCCAGCCGGCGGCTGGCCGGCCTCGGGGTGCCCGACAGCGCGGTGGCCGCCGCGCGCGAGCGAGCCGGGAAGGCGGTCGCGGACGCGGTGGCGGAGGCCATGGCGGCCCCCGGCCCGGACCCGGCGACGGCGTTCAGCGACGTATGGGCGGATGGAGGCGCGGCATGGCGGACGTGATCACCTACCGGGAGGCGGTGGCCGAGGGGCTGGCCCGGGAGATGCGGCGCGATCCTGCCGTCGTCTGCCTGGGCGAGGACATCGGCGCGGCCGGCGGGGTGTTCAAGACCACGGCCGGGCTGCACGCCGAGTTCGGGTCGCGCCGGGTCTGGGATACGCCCATCTCCGAGCAGGCCATCGTCGGAGCGGCCATGGGCGCGGCGATGACCGGCATGCGGCCCGTCGCCGAGATCATGTTCTCCGACTTCCTGGCCTGCTGCTGGGACTACCTGGCCAACGAGATCCCCAAGATGCGGTACATGACCGGGGGGCAGGTGACCGTGCCGCTGGTCGTGCGGACGGCCAACGGCGGCGGCCTGGGCTTCGGCGCGCAGCACTCGCAGGCGGTGGAGAACTGGGCCCTGGCCGTGCCGGGCCTGAAGATCGCGGCCCCGTCCACCCCAGCGGACGTGATCGGGCTGCTGGCCAGCGCGATCCGCAGCGATGACCCGGTGGTCTTCTTCGAGCACAAGGGGCTGTTCGCCAGCAAGGGCGAGGCCCCTCCGGAGGGTCATCTGGTCGAGCTCGGCCAGGCGGCGGTGATCCGGCCGGGCAGCGACGTGACCGTCGTGGCGCTGGCCGCGACCGTCCCGCTGGCGCTGGCCGCCGCCGAGCGGCTGGCCGCCGAGGGGGTGGCGGCCGAGGTGATCGACCTGCGCTGCCTGGTCCCGCTGGACATGGCCACGGTGCTGGAGTCGCTCGGCCGGACCTCCCGGCTGCTGATCGTCGAGGAGAACCCCTACCAGGGCGGCTGGGGCGGCACCGTCGCGTCGATCGCCGCCGACGAGGGCTTCCAGTTGCTGGACGCGCCGGTGCGGCGGGTGGCCGCCGCGTGCGTCCCGCTGCCGTTCGCCGACGCGCTGGAGGAGCAGGTCATCCCGACGGTCGACTCGGTGACCGCGGCCATCCGCACTCTGGTCGGCTATTAGGAGGGGTAACGCGATCACTGGCTACCGCGGCCCGCCGGCGTCCGGGCCGCTCGGGGCGGCCGGCTCAGGGCTAGTCGCTGCCCTCCTCGAGCAGCAGGTGGTAGCCGTTGGGCGTCCGCGCGTGCAGGACCCGGTACTGCCAGTCCCGGCTCGGCGCCATGAGCTCCTCGCGGTACCGCACGCCGGCCTCGGCCAGGCGCTTCTTGGCCATGTCCAGATCGCTGACGCCGAACTGCCAGGTCAGTACCTGGTCCGGGCGTGAGGCAGAGAAGCCCTCGCGCCACTCGATGCCGAACTCGAGCTGCCCGTGGCCCAGCGCCAGGAAGTACGGGTACTCGGGCCCCTCGTAGGTGACGTGAAAGCCCAGGCGGACGTAAAAGTCCCGTTCAGCCTGAAGGTCGCTGACGAAGAGAATCGGAATAATCCGGCTGAACAATACCGCCATAGCGCGATATCGTAGCGATCCGGGGCGGTTATCGTGGCGGTGTGCCCCCAGCATTCGATAACCATCTGGTACGCGTCGCGGTCGGCCAGCTCACCCTGCAAGTCGGCCAGGTGGCGGGCAACCGGTCCGCCGCCCTGGACGCGGCCGTCCGGGCCGCCGACGCGGGGGCCCGGATCATCGTGCTTCCCGAGCTCACGCCGTCCGGATACGTGTTCGCCAGCCCGCAGGAGGCCCGGTCCGCCGCCGAGCCGGCCGACGGTCCCACGGTGACGCAGTGGGCGGAGCTGGCCCGGGGCCGTGGCCTGATCATCATTGGCGGATTTAACGAGCTCGGCGACGATGGCCAGCTCTACAACAGCGCCGTTCTGGCCGGTCCCGGCGGGGTCGCGGCCGTTTACCGCAAGGTGCACCTGTGGGACGCCGAGAATGATTTCTTCACGCCGGGCAGCGCGCCGCCGCCGGTCGTGGACACCGAGTTCGGCCGGGTGGCGGTCATGATCTGCTACGACGTCGAGTTCCCCGAGTGGGTGCGGCTGCCCGCCCTGGCCGGGGCCGACCTGCTGGCCGTGCCGACCAACTGGCCCGCCGAGCCCGTGCCGCCGGGGGAGCGGCCCATGGTCGTGGCGAACGTCCAGGCCGCGGCATTCGCGAACCGGATGTTCGTCGCAGCGGCCTGCCGGTGCGGCCCGGAGCGCGGCGTCAGCTGGGTCGGTGGCAGCCTCATCGCCGGCCCGGACGGCTACCCGCTGGCCGGCCCGGCCGGGGCGGATGACCCCGAGCTGCTGCTGGCCGACTGCGACCTGGCTCAGGCCCGGACCAAGGCCACCAGCCCGCGCAACGACCCGCACCTGGACCGGCGCCCCGCACTCTACGGCTGACGGCGCTGCGAGCCGCCCCGGGGCGGCTCGCCAGAGGCGGCTACTTCTTGCGGGCCAGGGTCAGCCCGTCACCGACGCTGAGCAGCGCGAGCTCGACGCGGCTGTCGGACATCGCGCGGGTGTTAAATGCCCTGATGGCCTCGACCACAGGATCGTGGTTCGCCGGGTCGGCCACCCGGCCGTCCTGCAGGGTGTTGTCGACCAGGATCACCCCGCCCGGCCTGATCCGGGGCACGACCTCGTCCCAGTAGCCGACGTAACCGCCCTTGTCGGCGTCGATGAACGCCAGATCCAGCGAGGCGGCGGCCGGCAGCGCGCGCAGGGTGTCCAGCGCCGGGCCGAGCCGCAGCTCGATCCGGTCGGCGACGCCCGCCCGCTGCCAGTACTGCCGGGCCAGCGACGTCCATTCCTCGCTGACGTCGCAGCACACCAGGCGGCCGCCCGCCGCCAGGCCGCGGGCCAGGCAGATGGCCGAATAGCCGGTGAAGGTGCCGATCTCGACGGCGCTGGCCACCCCGGTGAGCCGGGCCAGCATCGTCATCAAGCGGCCCTGGTCCGGGCCGATCTGCATCCCGGCGGCGGCCGGGAAGCGCCGGGCCGTCTCGGCGGCCAGGTCGGCCAGCACCGCGTCCGGCGGGGTGCTGTGGGCCATGACGTAGTCCTGCACGTCCGGGCTGAAAAGATCACTGCGGCGCGCCACGGCGTCATCCTAACGGGGATAGCGTCCCTGGCGGGTCCGGAGGGCGGCGACCGTGCGGGCACGCCGCGCGGGGCATACGCTCTGGGCATGGTGTCGCACCCGGCCGGCATTCCGCTTGCCTTCCTGCCGAGCCCGTCGAGCAACGGCTTCTACGTGGGCCCGCTGTTCGTCCATGTCTACGGCCTCATGTACGTGGTCGGGATCGCCCTGGCCATTTACATCACCAGGCGCCGCTGGCGGGCCGTCGGCGGCGACCCGTCGCTGGTCGCCGACGTGGCGACCTGGGCCGTGCCAGTCGGCATCATCGGCGGCCGGATCTACTTCGACATCACCACGCCGGCCGATATCCCGCACCACTGGTGGGGGATCTTCGCCGTGTGGTCCGGGGGCCTGGGAATCTGGGGCGGCATCGCGCTCGGCGCCGCGGCCGGGGTCTGGCGGGTGCGGCGGGCCGGGGCCAGCGCCAGCGAGTTCGCCAACGCGATCGCCCCGGCGCTGCTGGTCGCCCAGGCGGTCGGGCGGATCGGCAACTACTTCAACCAGGAGCTGTTCGGCAAGCCGAGCGGCCTGCCGTGGGCGCTGGAAATCTCGCGGGCGTACCGGCCCCCCGGATACACCGCGTTCGCCACGTTCCAGCCGACCTTCCTCTACGAGATCATCTGGGACCTGGCCCTGGCCGCCGCGCTGGTCTGGCTGGGTCATCATCGCCATATCCGGCCGCCCGGGCTGTTCGCCCTGTATGTGGCGGGGTACTCGGCATTCCGCATCTTCGAGGAGTCGCTGCGGATCGACTCTTCCGAGCATTTCCTGGGCCTGCGGCTCAATTTCTACGTGGCCACGGCCGGCGTGGTGGGCGGCCTGGTCTGGTTCGCGGCGACCCAGCGCCGCGGCCGCGGTGATCCCGCCGCTGCCGTGGACGCGGACGGTAGCGCTGCGGCGGAGGGCGCGTCGGACGACGGCAGCGCTGTGTCGACGAACGTGGCGGAGCAGTAGCGCCCGGGCAGCGGGAGCCGGGCCTGGAGGAGACGCGCATGATCAACAGCCAGCATGAGCCGGGAGTCCTCGCCGCCGGGGCGGAGCCGGTGCGCCGGTACCTGCGCGGGCTCGGAATGCCCGAGCCGGATATTGATGTCTACCTGGACGAGGCCAGGCGCGGCCCCGGCCCGGCCACGTTCAGCTTCGGCACGCAGGACGAGGGCCTGATCCCGCAGCTTCGGCTGGAGCTCGCGGGCTCGGAGTTCGTGCTGTCGCAGGAGCCGCTGAGCTAGCGATCGCCGGAGCAGAGGGCGGAAAACTGCTGGACGCTGCGCCGGCGGCTCGGGCACGATGTGCTGATCGTGGGCATGAGTGGCGGGCTGGCGCGGATCCTGACGCGCGTGCGGCCGGACCTGACGCCGCTGCGGCGCTCGGCCGACTTCCGCCGCCTGTACGGCGGTCAGGCGGCCAGCCTGGCCGGTTCCATGATCACCTTTGTCGCCCTGCCCTACCAGGCGTACCAGCTGACCCATTCCTCGCTGGTCGTCGGCCTGCTGAGCCTGTCTGAGCTGGCGCCGCTGGTCCTGTCGGCGTTGCTCGGCGGGCTGCTGGCCGACGCTGCCAACCGGCGCACCCTGATCCTGGCCGCTGAGGCCTGCGGCGCCGTGGTGGCCGGGGGCCTGGCGGTTAACGCCGCGGCCTGGCATCAGGTCTGGCTGCTGTTCCTGCTCAGCGCGGCCGGCGCCGCCTGCTTCGGCCTGGCCCGGCCGTCGGTAGACGCCCTGGTTCCCCAGCTGGTACCGCGGGCCGACCTGCCGGCGGCCGCCGCCCTCAGCGGCCTGACCGGGAACGCGGCCCAGCTGGCCGGCCCGCTGCTGGGTGGCACCATTATCGCCGCGGCGGGCCTGGCCACCGCGTACTGGATCGACGCGGCCACCGGCCTGGCCGGGCTGCTGGCGTTCGCCCGGCTGAGCTCCTTTCCGCCCGGGCAGCAGGCCGGCCGACCGGGCCGCCGGAGCACTGCCGAGGGACTGCGCTACGTCCGCAGCCGCCCGGAGATCCTGGGCAGCTACCTGATCGATATGGCCGCGATGTTCTTCGGCGCGCCCTTCGCGCTGTTCCCGGCTTACGCGGCCCGGATCGGCGGCCCGGCCGTGCTAGGCCTGCTGTACGCGGCGCCGGGCGCCGGAGCGCTGCTGGTCAGCCTCACGGGCGGCTGGGCCCGGCACGTGCACCGGCACGGCCGCGCCATCGTGGCGGCCGTCTGCGGGTGGGGCCTGGCCATCGCGGCCTTCGGCCTGGCGCCTGGGCTGTGGTGGGCGGTCGCGGCGCTGGCCGGCGCCGGCGCCGCCGACATGGTCAGCGGCATCTTCCGGATGACCATGTGGAACCAGTCCATCCCGTCCCGGCTGCGCGGACGGCTGGCCGGACTGGAGATGATCAGCTACACCACGGGCGAGCCGCTCGGCAACCTGGAATCGGGACTGGCGGCCTCGCTGACCGGGTCGACGCGGATCGCGATCGTGTCCGGCGGCGTCCTGTGCGTGGTCGCGGCGGTGGCGGTGACGCTGGCCCTGCCGCTGCTCTGGCGCTACGACGGGCGAGTGGCGCAGGCCGGCGAGCCAGACGGCGACATGCCGCTGGCGCCGGCTAATGGAAGTACGGGAACATCGTGACCACGTACATGCTGCCCACGGCGCCCAGGAGCCCCAGCGCACCGCCCGCGAGCGCGAGGCCGGCGCCGCGCTGCCCGTCCGCGCCGAGCCGGCCCAGGGCCATCACGCACAGCAGCACCGCCCCCACCGAGGCTGGCAGCAGGCCGGGCACGGCCACCGACGCCACGCCGAACAGCAGGGCGGCCACGGCCAGTGCGCTGACGGGCCGGGCCGTCCGCGACGCGGGCGCGGGGGAGGACGCTTGCACCAGGGCTGTCCCGGCCGCGATCGGCAGCGTCCCGAGCGGGCCCACCGGCAGGTCGGCGGTCAGCGCGGCCAGCTCGGCATACGTACGGGAAGCGTGCGCCTGGCCCATCCGCTCGACGTACTCCTCCTGATCCAGCCGACCTTCCGCGAAGGCGGCCTTGAGGACGTCGATCGCCCGCTCGCGGTCGGCCTGAGATGTCCGCAAATGACCGTAGGCCAGTGGTGTCATCTCAGGTTCCTGTGCCGCAGCGGCCATTAGTCCTCCTGTGATCGCCCTCTTCAGCGTAACCCGGTTTGCTCGAGTCACCAGCGCGGGGCGGAGATGATCCGGGCCGGCGGTCACGCCTAGCCGGCCGGGTACGGTGCGAGCTGGCTCCTGATCGCGGTGACCGCGCGGCCGAAGTACCGGTGGCTGGCCGGCCTGGTCAGCAGGTCGGCCAGGGCGAGCAGGTCCAGCGCCGCGCTGACCTCGGGCCAGTCCGGCGGCAGCTCGCCCCCGCTGTCGCGGAAGCCGCCGGTGAACCTCGGGGGACAGGACGCCCAGGGCCGGGCCGGCGGCCCGGCACTGCTCGACGAACTCCGGCAGGTCCGGCAGGTCCTGCGGCGCGGGCTGCAGCGTGGCGTCGGTGAAGAAGCCGCCGCGCTCGAAGGAGACGGTGCCGATGGCGGCCAGCACCCGGCCCGCGGCCTGGCCTAGTCCGGCGCGATCGCTCTCGCCGGGTGCGGTGAGCGCTGCGCCGAGCGGCACGCCGGGGACGTGGCGGCCCGGCTCAGCGTGCAGAGCCGGTCCCGGTGAGCGGGCCGGGGGCGGTCCGCTCGACGGTCACATCCAGGGCGCGAAGATGCCGGCCGGGCGGTCACCGCGCTGGCGGGTCAGGTCGGCTGGGCCAGCGCGCGGGTCAGCGCGGGGGCGATCTGCGCCAGGCCGGACACCGGCGCGCTGATCCCGCCGCCGCGCCGGGCCAGCGCGGCGGCGGCCCGCTCCGCCTGCGGCGAGGGCAGCGGGCACAGCACGTGCAGCCGGTCGATGCCGCTGAGCGCGGCGGCCGGATCGCCGCCGGCGGTCCGCAGGCAGTCCGACAGCAGCACGGTCACCCGCTCGCCGGCGGGCGCTCCGGCTAGCTGGGCAGCTGCCGCCCGGAGCGCGCCGGCCAGGTCGGTCATCCCGTGGCCGCGCAGCCCGACCAGCTCGCCGACGAGGTCCTCGGGGTCCCGGCGGGCATCCAGGGCCTGCAGCACGGTGGTGCCGTGGCCGAACGCGACGACGGCCGGGTCCAGCCGCCGGTCCGGGGCGAGCACCACGCTGGCCGCGGCCACCGCGGCGATGGCGACGGCGAGCCCGGTCATGGACCCGCTGGTGTCGATGAGCAGGCAGGTCGCCCGGCGGCTGGCGCGCCAGGACCGGGTGACCAGGGCGTCGGGCGGCGGCGGCCAGGTGCCCGGCCACCGGTCCAGGGTGGCGTCCAGGTCCAGATCGCCGTCCGCGGCGGAGCTGGGCCCCAGGCGGCGGGTGCCGCGGGCCGGGCTCCAGCCGGCCGCGCCGAGGCGGACGAACACCCGAGCCGCCAGCCGCCGCGCGGCGGCGCGCAGCTCCCCGTCGGTGGCCAGGGCCAGGTCAGCGAGCAGGGTGGCGGTGGTGTCGGGGTCGTCGGCCAGCAGCCGGGCCAGCGCGTCGGCGTCCAGCCGACCAGCCTCCGGGGACACCTCGCCGAACCCGGCGTGCCGGGCCGCGAGCTCGGCGCGGCTGATTGTCCGCCGCCCGGTGCCCCGGGCGCGGTCACGGCGGAGGCTGGAGCGGGACGAGCCGCGCGGCCCGCCGCCGGCATCCGGCGGCGGGCCGTCAGCTTTTCCCCGGCCGTCCCGGGAGGCGCCGCTGGCCGCCTGGTGACCGGGCTGGCCTGCGGCAGCCTCGTCAGGAGTCATCCCGGCGCTCCCGGCCGGCTGGCCCGGCTCGTCCGGCCCGGCGGCCTCGTCCGGCCCGGCGGCCTCGTCCGGCCCGGCAGCCTCATCCGGCTCAGCGGCCCAGAGCTGGCCCAGCAGCTCGTCCAGAACCGACTCTGGGCTGCGGTCGCAGCCGTCGGCCACCCGGATCCGCCCCGACAGCGCCGCCCAGGCGGCGTCCCTGGTGGTGTCGCGGGTCATCCGCCGCTCGCCGCGCAGCCGCGTCAGCCCGGTGAGCAGCAGGACCAGGTCGATCGCGCCCCGCACCGACGCGCCGGTGCGCACGTCGCGATGCGTGCGGGTGGCCCGGGTCAGGGCCACCGCGAACTCGGTGACCGGGCCGCTGACGCCGGTCACCGCGGTGGTGATGGCCTGCTCGGCAGCCGCGTCCTGGTAGCCGAGCACCACCCGGCAGATCCGGTCGGCGATGGCCTGGCTGACCCGCGCGGTGCCGACGGCGTCGAACGGGTTCATCGCGGCGATCAGCCGGAAGTCGGCGTCGGCCCGCACCAGCCCCAGCCGGGGGACGGCGATCTCGCCCTCGGCCAGGACCGTGATGAGGACGTTCAGCGTCTCTTCCGGGATCCGGTTGAACTCCTCCAGGTACAGCAGGGCGCCCCCGCGCATGGCCTGGAGCAGCGGCCCGTCGGTGAAGCTGGCCGTCACGTAGCCCGCCGCCAGCACCTGCGCCGGGTCGTACTGCCCGACGAGGCGGGCCGGCGTCAGCTCGGCGTTCCCCTCGACGAACACGACATCGCGCCCGGCCTGGCATGCGATGTCGCGCAGCAGCGTGGACTTGCCCGTGCCGGGCGGCCCCTCGATCACGACGTGGCGGCCGGCCTCCAGCGCGACGGTGAGGACCTGGCGCTCGCGCCGCAGCCCGACGACGAGCGCCGGGCTGCCGGGCGTCACGGCATCATCTCGCGCGGGTCACGAGGTGGGGTGCAGGATGACACCGCGGATGTTCTTGCCGTCCAGCAGGTCCTGGTAGCCCTGGTTGACCTCGTCCAGGGTGTACGTCGAGGTGATCAGCTCATCCAGCTTCAGGTCGCCGGACCGGTACAGCTCCACCATGCGGGGAATGTCGTGGAACGGGTCACCGGAGCCGAACAGGCTGCCCTGGATCCGCTTCTCGAACAGGGTCAGGATGGCGCCCGGCAGCTCGATCGTGTTCTTGGTCGGATCCGACAGCCCGGTCACCACGACCGTGCCGCCCTTGCGGATGGCGTGGAAGGCGCTCGTCACGACCTCGGAGGTCACCACGCCGACCGTGACGATGGCCTTGTCGGCGCCGACGCCGCGGGTGAGCTGGGTAATCAGCTCCTGGGCCTCCTCCGCGGTGGCGCAGCTGTGCGTGGCCCCGAGCTGCTCGGCCGCCTCGCGCTTGTTGGCCAGCGGGTCGATCGCGACCACGTTGCGGGCCCCGGCCAGGGCGGCGCCCTGCACGGAGTTGATGCCGATGCCGCCGATGCCGTAGATCGCGATGGTGTCGCCGGGCTCGGTGGCGGCGGCGTGCACCGCCGAGCCGAAGCCGGTCGGGACCCCGCAGCCGATGAGGACCACCTTGTCCAGGGGCAGGTCGTCGTCCACCTTGATGGCCGAGTTCTCGGAGATAACGGCCCGCTCGGAGAACGTGCCGAGCATGCACATGCCGCCGAGGTCCTCGCCGTCGGCATGGAACCGGTAGGTGCCGTCCGGCAGCGAGCCGTCGAGGATGGTGGCGCCCATGTCACAGAGGTTGGACTTGCCGGTCGCGCACCACCGGCAGTGCCCGCAGACCGGGAGGAACGAGCAGATGACGTGGTCACCGGGCTGCAGCCGGGTCACGCCCGGGCCGACCTCCTCGATGATGCCCGCGCCCTCGTGACCGCCGACGATCGGGAAGCGCGGCACCAGGTCGCCGTGCCGCAGGTGCTCGTCGGAATGACACAGGCCCGACGCCACGTAGCGGATCAGCACCTCACCAGTCTTCGGGGGGTCCAGGTCGATCTCGGTGACCTCGAAATCCTGGCCGGTCCCGCGCAGAATGGCAGCCTTCGTCTTCATTGACCCTCCTCGTTCGCGGCCTCGCTGCTGGCGCAGGCGGCCATGAGAGTCACCATAGATCGGACACGGTCATCAGGAACACCCCCGCTGGCACCCGCCAGGCGGCCGGGACCGGGGGCCTGCGGCCCGGCTGGCGCCCGCGGGGTCATGATGGGCTGGTGGAAACTGACGATCGCGCGGCCGCCCTGGATGCCGCCGTGCCCGCCGGCTCCTGCCCGTTCACCATCGACCGGCCGGCGATGACGCAGCGCTGGGAGCGGCTGACGTTCCTGCACTGGTCGGCCGACCCGGCGGTGGTGCAGCGCCTGCTGCCCGCGGGGCTGAGCGTCGATACCTTCGGCGGCGCGGCCTGGGTCGGGCTGGTGCCGTTCTTCATGCACGTCGGCACGGGCGGCGGCCACCAGGCCCCGTGGGCCTCGGACTTCTGCGAGACCAACGTCCGGACGTACGTGCGCGACCGGGACGGGCGATCCGGGATCTGGTTCTTCTCCCTGGACGCCGCGCGGCTGGGCGCGGTGGCCGTCGCCCGGGCAGGGTACCGGCTGCCCTACTACTGGTCGGCCATGCGGCTGGCCGAGCGCCCCGGCCAGGTCGCTTACACCTGCCGTCGCCGCTGGCCCGGCCCGCGCGGCACCGCCAGCCGGGTCGTCGTCAGCATCGGTGCCCCCTACCAGGCCAGCGAGCTCACCGACCGCGACCATTTCCTGACCGCCCGGTGGCTGCTGTTCAGCGTGGCCGGCGCCCGGCAGCAGTACGCGCGGGCGTGCCACCAGCCCTGGCCGCTGCACCACGCGCGGGCGGCGCTCGTCGACGACCAGCTGATCGCGGCGGCCGGGCTGCCGCCGCCCCTCGGCGATCCGCTGGTGCACTACTCGCCGGGCGTGGACGTCCGGATCGGGCTGCCCGAGCGCTGCCCGCCGTCGGGGAGCTAGCGGGCCTCTTCCAGGTGCGCGGTGTCGTTGAACCCGCGGACGATCCAGCGGTCGCCGGCTACCACCAGGCGGGAGATGGACGCGTTGTCCGCGCCGAGGAAGGCGAACGGCCGGGAGCCGGCCGCCAGGGCCAGCGCCTGCCCGATGACGCCGCCGTGCACGACGACGGCCACCACCTGGTCAGGATGGGCGGCCGCCACCCGGCGCAGCGCGCCGCCGACCCGGGCCGCGAACGCGCTGGCCGGCTCGGCGCCGGGGATGACATCCCAGCGCTCCTCCGCCCACATGCGCTGGGCGAGCGGGTGCTGCTCGGCCACCATCTTGCGGAACAGCCCGGCTTCCCAGTCGCCCAGGAACACCTCCCGCAGGCCCGGCTCCACCTGCGGGGTCAGCCCGAGGCGCGCGGCCAGCGGCGCCGCGGTCTGCGCGGTGCGGCGCAGCGTGGTCACGTAGATGGCGTCGATGCGGCTGTGCGCCAGGCGGCCGGCCAGCCGCTGCGCCTGGTCGTGCCCGCTCCGGTCGAGCGCGGGATCCGCGTGCCCGTCCACCAGCGGAAACGGGTCGTCCGGGTTCGCGGCCTCAGACTCGCCGTGCCGGATGAGCAGCAGTTCGGCGGCGCCCGGCTGCGGGCGAAAGCGCGCCTGGCGGTAGGCGGCGGCACCGGGCTGGGGATCGCTGGCGGGTGTGACCACGTGCGAAGACTAGCCGCCGTGCCGGGCCGCGGCTCAGCTGGCCGCCGCTACCTGCGGCCCGGTCCGGGCCCGCCACCAGTCCTGGCCCGGCTCGGGCAGCGTGTAGATGGGGTCGTAGTACTCATGCTGGCGGTCCAGGGCCAGCTCATCGCCCGCTTCCACGCCCGTGCGGTAGTTCTTGGTCCAGTACGAGATGCCGAGCTCGCGGTCGTACCGGGCCACCTGGTGCACCCAGCGCTTGCCGACGTAGGGGACGTCGCAGATGAAGCGGGGAGTGGCGAACCCGGGCAGGTACCCCATGATGTCGTGCTGGAGCTGCTGGGCCTCGCCCAGCGACAGCCGCCAGTGCTCGCTGTTGGGGATCATGTCGCACATGTAGAAGTAGTACGGCATGATCTTGGCGTCGTCGAGCAGGGCGAAGCACAGGTCCAGCAGGGCCTGCGCGCTGTCGTTGGTGCCGCGCAGCAGGACGCCCTGGTTGCGGACGTCCCTGATGCCCGTGTCCAGCAGCGCCCTGGCCGCGCTGGCCACCAGCGGCGTCACCGACTGGGCCGAGTTGACGTGCGTGTGGACCGCGATGCTGACGTCCCGCTCGGCGGCCCTGGCCGCCAGCCGCTCCATCCCCGAGCGGACCTGGCCGGTCAGCCAGTACTGCGGCAGGCCCATCAGGGCCTTGGTGGCCAGCCGGATGTCGCGGACGCTGGGCACGTCGATGAGGTCGCTGACGAACGCCTCCAGGCGCGGCCAGGGCAGGTTGGCCACGTCGCCGCCGGAGACCACCACGTCGCGCACGCCCGGGGTCCGCCGCAGGTAGGTGATCATGGCGCCGAGCCGGTCCTCGCGCGGCAGGCCGAACTTGTGCTTGTCGATCAGCGGGGTCGGGTTCCCGACCAGGTCCATCCGGGTGCAGTGCCCGCAGTACTGCGGGCAGGTGGGCAGGACCTCGGCCAGCACCTTGGTCGGGTACCGGTGCGTCAGCCCTTCGACGGCCCACATCTCCGCCTCGTGCAGGGAATCGCGGGACGCCTCCGGGTGCGAGGGCCAGTCGGCGCGGCGGTCGCTGAACACCGGGATCATGTACCGGCGGACCGGGTCGGCGTAGAACGCGTCGGTGAAGCCGGCCGCGTCCGCCGCGACCAGCGGCGCCATGGTGTTGATCATCTGCGGCGGGACCAGCATCGACATCGTGGCCCGCTCCGCCTGGTCCCGCTCCAGGTCGGCGTAGAACCGCTCCGACAGGCCGGCGCCCAGCACCTCGCGGAGCTGGCGGATGTTCTTGACGCAGTGCGCGCGCTGCCACTGGGCCGATGCCCATTCCGCAGGCGTCACCGCGGCCCAGCCCGGCAGCCGCCGCCAGTCCGGCTCTACCAGCTCCCGGTGCCGGTAGCTGTATGGCTGGTCACTCATTGGCCGCGCCTACCTTCCGGACAAAAGACCTTAGTTCCGGCACATTACGCAAGAACATACTGTCGGTATAGTGCTGTGCAGGAAATTCTACTGAATCTAGCCGATCGACAGGAAGGATGGTACAGGTGACCCGATCCCAGCTTTACCCGGACGTGGCGCCGCTGGGCCTGCACCGGGTCCTGGAGCCCTGCGGGGTGCTGCCCCAGGCGGCCCGGCAGCTGGACGCCCGGGCGGCCATCTGGCCCGACGAGGTGCGGGTAGCCGTGCAGCGGCTCAACCTCGACGCCGCGTCCTTCCGCCAGCTCAGCGAGGCGACCGGGGGAGACCCGGCGGCGCTCCGGGCGGCGGTGCTGGAGATCGTGGCCAGCCGGGGCAAGATGCAGAATCCCGTCACCGGCTCGGGCGGCATGCTCACCGGCGTGGTCGAGGAGGTGGGGCCGTGCTCACCGCTGGGGCTGACGCCGGGGGACCGGATCGCCACGCTGGTCTCCCTGAGCCTCACCCCGCTGGTGATCAGCGACGGGCTGGCCCGCTGGGACGGCCGGTCCGAGCAGGTTCCCTGCGCCGGTCACGCGATCTTGTTCGGCCGGTCGATCGCCGCGGTCCTGCCGGACGACCTGCCCGCCGAGCTGGCCCTGGCCGTGCTGGACGTCTGCGGCGCCCCCGCGCTGACCAGCCGCGTCGTCGTGGCCAGCGCGCGGCGGCGCCCGGCCGGCCCGGGGCCGGTGGTGGCCATCCTCGGCGCCGCCGGGAAGAGCGGGTCGCTGTCGGCGGCGGCCGCCCGGCAGGCCGGGGCCAGCAAGGTCATTGGCGTCGTGCCGCACGAGGCCGAGGCCGCGCTGCTGCGCGCGGCCGGCGCCGGGAGTGAGCCGGGCGGCCCGCTGGCCGACGAGATCGTCATCGCCGACGCGCGGGACCCGGTTGCCGTCTCCGCCGCCGTCGGCCGGGCGGGCGGTCCCGCCGACGTCACCGTGGTCTGCGTGGACGTGCCCGGCTGCGAGGGCGGCGCGATCCTGGCCACCGCGGACGGCGGCACCGTTATCTTCTTCTCGATGGCCACGTCGTTCAGCGCGGCGGCCCTGGGGGCCGAGGGCATGGCGGCCGACGTCACCATGCTGGTGGGCAACGGGTACGTGCCCGGCCACGCGGAGCTGGCCCTGGACCTGATCCGGTCGCAGCCGGGCGTCCGGGCCCTGTTCGCCCGCAGGATCGGGCCGGAGGAATAGCGATGGAAACAGCCAGCACCGGACCCGACCGGGCCGTGGCCCGAAGGCTCAACCTCGACCCGGCTGCCGTCCGGGAGGCCCGCGAGCTTGCCCGCCGCGCCGGGCAGCCCATCGTCGACATGGCCAGGACCCATACCACCGTCTCCGTCGAGCGCGCCGTGCTCCGGCTGGCCGGCCTGCGGGGCGCCGACGAGGACGGCATGCCGTGGGTGAACCGGCTGGCCGACGCGGTGCGGCGCGGCACCGGCCTGGAGCGCGGCGTGGCCCTGCCAGCCTGGGACGCGCTGCTGTCGGGGAACTATCCCGACCTGGGCGCGCTGGCCCGGGCCGCCGCGGCGGGCGAGGTCCAGTTCCGCATTCCGGACGGGGCGGACGCGCATGCCGCCCGGGGCGCCGCCGCGGCGGCGGCGGCCGGCGGGATCGCCCGCATCGACGCGCAGCGGGCCGCCCGCGAGGCGATGATCGCGCAGACGTCCCAGCCGCGGATGCCGTGGATCTACCTCATCGTGGCCACCGGCGACATCTACGAGGACATCCCGCAGGCCCAGGCGGCGGCCCGGGAGGGCGCCGACATCATCGCGGTGATCCGGTCCACCGGCCAGTCGCTGCTCGACTACGTTCCCGAGGGCGCGACCCGCGAGGGCTTCGCGGGCACCTACGCGACCCAGGAGAACTTCGCGCTGATGCGGGCGGCCCTCGACGAGGTGTCCCGCGAGCTGGGCCGCTACGTCCGGCTGACCAACTACGCCTCGGGCCTGTGCATGCCCGAGATCGCGTCGCTGGCCGGCCTGGAGCGGCTGGACATGATGCTGAACGACTGCATGTACGGGATCATCTTCCGGGACATCAATCCCCGCCGGACCTTCATCGACCAGCGGTTCTCCCGGCAGATCCACGCCCGGGCCGGGATCATCATCAACACCGGCGAGGACAACTACCTGACGACCGCCGACGCCGTGGACGCGGCTCACACGGTCGTGGTCAGCCAGCTCCTGAACGAGTACTTCGGCAAGGAGGCGGGCCTGGCCGACAGCCAGCTCGGCCTGGGCCACGCCTTCGAGATCAACCCCGCGGTCCCCGACTCCTTCGTGCTGGAGCTGGCCCACGCCCAGCTCGTCCGCGAGCTGTTCCCCGATGCCCCGCTCAAGTACATGCCTCCGACCAAGCACATGACCGGCAACGTCTTCGCCGGCTACCTGCTGGATGCCTTCTTTAACCTGGCCGGCGTCATGACCGACCAGTCGATCTTGCTGATCGGCATGATGACCGAGGGCATCCACACGCCGTTCCTGGCCGACAGGGATCTCGCGCTGGAGAATGTCCGGTATGTCCGTGAGGCGGCCGGGCGGCTCGGCGAGAGCTTCCAGCCGGTGCCGGGCGGCTTCATCGACCGCCGCGCGAACGAGGTGCTCGGCGAGGCGGTCCGGCTGCTGCGCCGGATCAGCGCCGAGGGCCTGCTGGAGGCCATCGCGGACGGCACCTTCGGCATCACCCGGCGGCCCGCCGACGGCGGCCGCGGCCTGGACGGGGTCATCGAGCACGCGGACGGTTACTTCAACCCGGCCAGGGACATCCTCGAGGGCGCGCAGCGGAACCTGCCCGGCGACACGCCGCCGGCGGCGATGAGCGAGATCGGAGCCTAGCCATGACCGAGCTCGATCAGCCGGGCCGCCCGGCCGAGCCGCAGATCGTCCGGCCCTACGGCGACACCACGGGCGACGGGCGGGTGCAGGTGTCGTTCACCCTGCCGGTCCCCTACGGCACCGCCCGGCAGCGGGCCCGGGCCGAGGGCGCCGCGCTCCAGCTGGCGGCCAAGATGGGCCTGGAGCCGGCCATGGTCGTGCACGCGAAGGGCATCGGGACCGACTTCACCTTCTTCATCGTGTACGGGCGCGTCGGCCACCTGGTCGACCTGTCCGAGGTCATCGTGGCCGAGCGCGAGTTCCCGCTGCTGGCGGCGGCCGAGGTCAACCTGCGGATCCGGTCCGGGCTCGGCCGAAAGCTCGTGGTGGTGGGCGCCTGCATCGGCACCGACGCGCACACCGTGGGCATCGACGCCATCCTCAACGTGAAGGGCCACGCGGGGGAGAAGGGCCTGGAGTATTACCGGGAGATCCGCGTGGTCAACCTCGGCTCCCAGGTCGCGGTGCCGGACCTGGTGGCCCGGGCCGCCGCCGAGGGCGCCGACGCCGTCCTGGTCAGCCAGGTCGTGACGCAGCGGGACGCGCACATCGCCAATGCCCGCGAGATGGCCGGCGCGTTCGCCGCGGCCGGCCCGCGGCGGCCGCTGCTGGTCGTCGGGGGACCGCGGTTCGACCCGGCCATGACCGCCAGCCTGGGCGTGGACAAGGTCTTCGGCAAGGGCACCACGCCGGGCGAGGTGGCCAGCTACCTGGCCTACACGCTGGCCCCGGCCGACTCGATCGGCGTCGGCGCATGACCGGCGGTCCTGCTCCTGAGGCCGCGGGAGGCGGCCCGCGGGTAGGCCTGACCGTCACCCACCGGCGTTACGTCCCCTATAGCCACGCGCACTACGGTGGCCACCTGGTCGACGGCGCCTACGTCCTGGGGCTGTTCGGCGATGTCGCCACCGAGGTCTGCATCCGGACCGACGGGGACGAGGGCCTGTTCGCGTCGTACTCGGATGTGCAGTTCCGCGCCCCGGTGCTGGCCGGCGACGTGCTCGAGGTCACCGCGACGGTGACCCGGGTCGGCACCCGCAGCCGCGGCCTGGCGCTGGAGGCCCGGGTGGTCTGCCGGGCCGAGCCCGAGCGCGGCCCCTCGGCCGCCCGGGTGCTCAGCGAGCCCGTCATCGCGGTCACGGCCGCCGGCACTGTCGTCGCCCCGCCGGTTGCCACCCCGCCCGCCTGACGCTAGCGGGGACGGCCGGCTGGCCGGCCCCGCTAGCGGGGACGCTACTCCGAGCCGAAGGTCTTGATCTCGGCCTCCTCCGCCTCGGTGAGCGGGCGCGGCGCGTCGCCCTTGGCCACCTTGGCGCTCTGCACCTTGTGCCGGATGCCGTCCACGATCTCCGGGTTGGCCAGCGTCGTGACGTCCCCGATATCGGTGAAGTTGGAGACCGCGGCGATGACCCGCCGCATGATCTTCCCGGACCGGGTCTTCGGCATGTCCGGGACGATCCAGACGTTCTTCGGCCGCGCGATCTTGCCGATCTCGACCTCGATCGCCTTGGTCACCTTCGCCTCCATGCCGTCGGCCGGGACGCCCGGCTTGAGAGCGATGTACATCTCGACCGCCCGGCCGCGGATGTCGTCGACCACCGGCACCGCGGCCGCCTCGGCCACCTCCGGGACGGTGAGCGCGGCCGACTCCAGCTCCTTCGTGCCCAGCCGGTGGCCGGCGACGTTGATCACGTCGTCGACGCGGCCCAGGATGCGGTAGTAGCCGTCGGCGGCCTGCAGGGCGCCGTCTCCGGCGAAGTACGGCCAGTCGCGCCAGTCCTTGCTGCCGGGGTCGGCGTTGTACTTGCGGTAGTACACGTCGACGAAGCGGTCGGGCTGGCCCCAGATGGTCTGCATGATCCCCGGCCAGGGGTTACGGATGCAGATATTGCCGGCCTTCCCGCTGTCGGCCGGGATCTCGTTGCGGTCCTCGTCGTAGATGACGCCGTAGATGCCCAGCGCCGTCGGGCCGCAGCTGCCGGGCTTCATCGGCTGCAGCGCCGGCAGCGTGCTGCCCAGGAAACCGCCCGTCTCGGTCTGCCACCAGGTGTCCACGATGGCGGCCTCGCCCTTGCCGACCGTCGCGTAGTACCAGCGCCAGACCTGGGGCTCGATCGGCTCGCCCACCGTCGTCATGTGCTTGAAGTGGTAGTCGTACTTTTCCGGCTCGTCCGGGCCGACCTTGCGCAGCATCCGGATGGCCGTCGGCGAGGTGTGAAAGATGTTGACGCCCAGCTTCTCGGCGATCCGCCAGGGCCGTCCCGCGTCGGGGAAGTTCGGCGTGCCCTCGTAGATCACCGTGGTCGTGCCGAGCGCCAGCGGGCCGTACACGATGTAGGAATGGCCGGTGATCCAGCCGATGTCGGCCATGCACCAGTAGACGTCGTCGGGGTGGATGTCCTGGTAGTACTTCGAGGTGCCGGCCACGTAGGACAGGTAGCCGCCCGTGCTGTGCTGGGCGCCCTTGGGCCGCCCGGTGGTCCCGCTGGTGTACATCAGGAACAGCGGCGCCTCAGCCGGCATCGATACTGGCGCCACTTCCTGCCCGCGGTAATCGCCGAGCACCTCGTCCACGAAGAAGTCGCGGTGCTCGCTCATCGGCGTCGCGGACGCGTACTGGCCCTCGTGCCGCCGCCAGACCAGCACCTTGTCGACGTCCTGGCCCTGCCGGGCCGCCTCGGCCAGCGCCTCGTCGGCCTTGACCTTGTGGTCGACCAGATCGCCGCTGCGGTAATAGCCGTCCATGGTGATCAGGACCCGGCTGCGGGAGTCGGCGATGCGGGTCCCGCAGGCGTTGCCGCTGAAGCCGCCGAAGACCTCCGAGTGAACGACGCCCAGCCGCGCGCAGGCGAGCATCGTGATGGGCAGCTCCGGCACCATCGGCATGTGCAGGGTGACCCGGTCGCCCGCCTTCAGGCCCGCGAAGTCCCGCAGCAGCGCGGCGAACTCGCTGACCCGGGTCAGCAGCTCGCCGTAGCTGATGCGCACCGGCTCGTCGGCCTCCGGCTCGGCGATCCAGATGATCGCGTCCTTGTCCGGATTGGCCGCCGCGTGCCGGTCAACGCAGTTGTAGCTGGCATTGAGCCTGCCGCCGACAAACCACTTCCAGAACGGCGGGTTACTGGCATCGAGCGTGGTGTCCCAGGGCGTGTCCCAGGTCAGCAGGTCGGCATACTCCTTGAAGCACTCGGGGAATTTATCCTCGCTGAACCGGTCGAAGATCGCCGGGTCGTTGGCGTTAGCCTGCTCGACGAACTTCTCTGGCGGCTCGACGTACTTTTCCTCGCGCCAGTGCACTGCGATCTGGGCCTCAGAGGATTGAGACTCCGGGCTTTCTGTCATTCTGCGTCCTCCAGCCGGAAACATTGGATCCGCGTCAGCCGCCGGGGTCATAAGGGAATTGCAGGACGCGGGCCTCTGCCCGGCAGGTTCTGGTCGCCCATGACAACCCTGTCATGCTGCCCCCACACGCTACGGGAGTCTCAATTGTATCGCCGGCGGACAACCCCGAACAGGCCCGTCATCAGACGGCCGCCAGGCGCATCTTTCCTGGTAGGACAGGTTGACATCGGCGCGATCGACGGTAAGTTTCTGCCCAGTCCAGCACCGGGCCAGCCGGCCGGGGGCGGTCAGTCAGCCCGGCCGGGGCTGTGCCGAGAGTCGGGCGTGCTGCCCGGCTCGGGCCAGGCGCAGCCCGACAGGGAGCGGCTGCTCAGGCCCCGGCTGGACGGGGGGTTGGATCCAGGAGGGGCCCGGGTACCCAGTAGACAACGGATCACGATCCCGTTACCGGCGGGACGCGATCCGGTCCGAAGGGTGTCCCGGGCCCTCTTCCCGCCCCGGGAAGTATGGGATCGTGGTTGCGAGAACCACCGTGTTCTGGAACCACCGTGCCGATCCGGACGTTGGTGACGCGTGTATCCTCACCAACGCCATAACCGACGCCTGAGGCAGGCATAGTGACCACCACCGTCCGGCCAAGCAGCCCGATCGGGCACGTCGCCGTCATCATCCCGACGTACAACGAGCTGGCCAACCTCGAGAACATCGTGGCGCGGGCCCGCGGCGCGGCGCCCGCGGCCGACATCCTCGTCGTGGATGACAACAGCCCCGACGGGACCGGCGACCTGGCCGACAAGCTGGCGGCCGGGGACGATCACATCCGGGTGCTGCACCGCAGCGCCAAGGCCGGCCTGGGCGCCGCCTACATCGCCGGCTTCGGCTGGGCCCTGGAGCGCGGCTACGGCACGCTGGTCGAGATGGACGCGGACGGCTCGCATGACCCCGCGGACCTGCCGCGGCTGCTGAGCGCGCTCGAGACCGCCGACCTGGTGGTCGGCTCGCGCTGGGTGCCCGGCGGCGTCGTGGTCAACTGGCCCCGGTCCCGGGAGGTGCTCTCGCGCGGCGCGAACACCTACGCCCGGCTGATGCTCGGCATCGAGGTGCACGACGCGACCGGGGGATACCGCGCGTACCGGGCAGACACGCTGCGGGCCATCGGCCTGGAGCAGGTGCAGTCGCAGGGATACTGCTTCCAGGTCGACCTGACCCTGCGGACGGTCAACGCGGGCCTGGTGGTGCGCGAGGTGCCGATCACCTTCACCGACCGGACCATCGGCGCGAGCAAGATGAGCCGGACGGTCGTCTTCGAGGCCTTCTGGCGGGTCGCCCAGTGGGGCATCGGGCAGCACCTGCACCGCTCGCGCACCGCCGCCCGGCGGGCCGCCGCCCCGCCAGTGCCGGACCAGACCACCCAGATCAAGTCTCAGTAGGTCTGCCCGGCTGGGGTGCCGAAGCTCGGTAAGACTGCCCGGCGGGGGCCGCCGGTCAGGCGCTCTTGCGCTGCCGGGGTGCCTGCGACCGGCTGGCCGGGGCGTGCGTCGTGCCGCGCTCGCCGCGGATGACCGCCAGCCGCTCGGCCAGCACTTCCTCCAGGTCGGCAAGCGTCCGGCGCTCCATCAGCATGTCCCAGTGGCTGCGCGGGGCCTTGGCCTTCTTGGGCGCCGGCATATCTCCGGTGACGGTGACAGCGGTGGCGCCGCAGACCCGGCACTCCCAGTTGGCGGGCAGCTCGGCCTCGGCGGAGAAAGGCACCGTGAACCGGTGCCCCTTCGGGCAGTCGAAAGCAACCTCCTGACGCGGGGCCAGGTCGGTGTTACGGTCGTTCTCGTAGCTAGTAGCTCCGAGTCGGGTGCCGCGAAGTGCGCGTTCGGCCATAAGTTCCACTGCCTCTCAGGCGCTCAGCCGTCCTACTTAACAACGGTGAGTACCCGGACAAGATTCCCGGCCCGGCCTCGTTCCAACCCCTCCGGGCTGCCCGATCTCAGCGCGAGCCCCGATCACGGCGCACCGGCGGGCGCCCGATCACCCGGCCTGGCGCGGATACCAGCGGCCGCGGCCCAGCAGGACCTCGCGCAGCAGGGCGGTCTGATCGGTGATGATTCCGTCCACGCCGAGGTCAAGCAGGGTAGCCATCAGCTGCCGGTCGTTGACCGTCCAGACGTGGACCTGCAAGCCGGCGGCATGCGCCCGGCGGATGAACGTGCCCGTCGCCACGCGCGCCGGGACCTGCGCGCAGCGCACCGATAGCCGGGCAAACCGCCGTGACAGCACGTAATCTGAGAAACCGGACTTGATCAGGCCGATCGCCGCCGGCGCGGTGGCCATGCAGACCGGCCGGGCCAGCGCCCGCCGGGCGGCCCGCAGCCGCCGTCCGGAGAATGACGTCACGCAGACCCGGTCCCAGGCCGCCGTCCGGCGCAGCACCTCGGCTAGCGGGCCGATGGCCGAGTCATCCTTGATGTCGATGTTGAAGCGCACATCCGGCCACGCGCCGAGCAGGTCCGCCAGCAGCGGGATCGGCTCGCTGCCGCCGATCCGCGCGGCGGCCACCCGGGCGTAGGGCAGCTCAGCGATCCGGCCGGCCCCGTCGGTGACCCGCTCCAGGGTCCGGTCGTGAAAGGCGACCACCTGGCCGTCGGCCGTGGCGTGCACGTCGGTTTCCAGGTAGGCGTACCCGAGCCCGACAGCGTGCTGGAACGCCGGCCAGGAGTTCTCCGGGAAGTGGCCGGCCCCGCCCCGGTGCGCGAAGGCGATCGGCCGGGGATGATCAAGGAATCCGGATGGCACCGCCTCAGTATGCCGCCCACTCCCGCCGCCGAGCCTCCGCTAGCGCCACGGCCGCCGCCGTGGCCACGTTCAGCGACCCCACCTTGCCGGCCTGGGGGATGTAGGCCACCACGTCGGCGGCGGCCAGCAGGGCGGCCGAGCAGCCCCGGTCCTCGTTGCCGAGGGCCAGGCAGATGTCGCCCTCCAGCGGCGCCTCGTGCAGCGGCATGGCCCCGCCCGCGAGCTCGATCGCGACCACCCGCAGGCCGCCGGCCCGGGCGGCGGCGACGCCGGCCCTGATATCCGGCAGCCGCTCCCAGGGCAGGTGACGATCGGTGCCGAGCGCGGTCTTGCGCGCCGAGGGATGCTCGGGGGTGGCGCAGTCGCCGCACAGCCAGAGCTGGTCGGCGCCGAACGCGGCCGCGGTCCGCACGATCGACCCCACGTTGAACGGCTGCCCGACCGACTCCAGCAGCACGCAGACCCTGGCCTGGGTGCGGCGGCGCCAGGACCGGTTGAGGCGCTTGACGTCGGTCGCCCCGAGCTGCCGCCGGACCGGCGCCCCGCCGGTCCCGCTCTCGCCCTGGTCAGCGGTATCAGGCGCCTCGGGCGCTCCCGGGCCGCTCACCGGGCCGCCGTGACCCGCAGCACCCGGTACCCCGACCGGGCGGCTATCCGGTCGGCCGTCCAGCCGCCCTCGGCCAGCCAGCGCTGCAGCGAGTCCGAGCCCAGGTTGCGCGCCGCGACCAGGTAGGCCGTCCCGTCCGGGGCCAGCCTGGCCAGCCAGGTGCTCAGCAGGCCGTGCAGGGCCGCCTTCCCGATCCGGATCGGCGGGTTCGACCAGATCAGGTCGAAGCTGGCCGGGAGCGCCGGGTCGCCGGGCGGCAGGCAGCGGACCCGGGTCAGGCCGGCCGCGGCCGCGTTGCGCCGGCACAGCTCGAGGGCACGCTGGTTGACATCGGTGGCCCAGACCGTGGCGCCCGGCGACCGGGCCGCGAGCACCAGCGCCAGCGGCCCGTAGCCGGAGCCCAGGTCGAGCAGGTCACCTGAGGCCGGGGGCGGCGGAGCCGTCTCCATCAGCAGCCTGGTGCCGGGGTCCAGCCGCGTCGGCGAGAACACCCCCGCGTCGGTCTCCAGAGCCAGGTGCACGTCCGCCAGGACGACCTGCACGGTGCCGGGCCGGTGCGCGGCGCCGGGCCGCTCAGCGAAGTACTGGGTGCTCACGCGGCGCTACCCCCGCGGCGGCCAGCGCGGGGTTGATGTAGGTGCGGCTGACCCACCGCTCGACCACGAAGGTCAGCACCGGGATCGTGCCGGCCAGCAGCACGATGACGGTGCGCCAGCTCGCCAGGGGGACGCGCACGGCGCGGGTCATCACGAACGCCACGATCACGTAGACGATGTAGAGGAAGCCGTGCAGGGTGCCGACGTAGGTGGCGATGAACAGGTTGTGCGCGAAGGCCTGCAGCGGGATGCCGACGAAGCACAGCACGATGACCAGGACGCCAGTCGTGAACGCCATCACCCGGTAGGCGCGCACGACCAGGCGGAGCGTGTCGGGACTCACCGGGACCTCCTTCACGTGATCGGGGCGGCCTGCCGCCGGGGCTAGCGCAGCCCGTGGGCCCGGCCGTGGCCCCGCACCTGCTTGTGCAGCCGGCTGAGGTAGGCGTTATAGGCGTCGAGTTCGGGGTCATGCTCATCCTCGTCCCCGCCCGTCGCGGCCCGCTGCCCGGCGGTGGCCGGCAGTCCGCTCAGTCCGCTCTCCCCGCCCGGCGCCGTCGCCTCGCCGCCGGCGGCCTGCCGGGGCTTGGCCTCGTCCCGGATGGTCTTGGCCCAGAAGACGATGCCGAACACCGCGAATACCGGCCACTCAAAGGTGTACGCCCAGCTCAGCGCGTTACCGGCCTCTGCCCGGCGCAGCTGCCAGTCGCCAAGCCACAGCATGCCGACCACGGCCAGGATCGTGAACGCATGCCAGGCCAGCCACCGGGGAGAGATCACGAACCGCCACCGCGATCTCGGTGCGACGCTGGACATACAGGTGAGCCTAGCGCCGCCGCGCCGCAGCCGGGACCTCAGGCCGGGCCATCCGCCGGCGCCGCCCGCCCGGCAGCCGCGGCCGGGAAATCCGGAAACACTGTCCTAACGGTCGCGTCTGCCGGTCAGCATCGCAGCGTAGCCGCGCCGGCCCAGCGAGTTACGGCCCCGGACCCGACCTTGTCGGTGATAATCGGAGCCATGTCTCTAGCTCAACTGCTCTCGGGCAGGTCAGGCTATGCCGGCCGGCTGCCCGGCCGGCTCGAGGACCTGCACGGGCCGGCCAGGGGAGTGATCGTGCTGCCGAGGCACCTGTCCTGGCCGGGCATGCGCGAGTTCGACGTCACCGACGACAGCACCCGCCGCAGCATGTACGGCATCGTGCTCACCCAG
>Ga0208219_1000019_pt1 | contig 86677 bp, 72 predicted proteins | sample NGESurshal072012_7_FD_184469 | JGI IMG/M metagenome (GOLD analysis project Ga0208219, IMG submission 184469) | Arctic peat soil microbial communities from Barrow, Alaska - NGEE Surface sample 53-2 shallow-072012 (SPAdes) | ecosystem: Environmental > Terrestrial > Soil > Wetlands > Peat ... | reverse complement strand
GTAGTTCCCGAAACAATCGCGTCGAACTCGAGTCTCCAACTTGTCGACAAGATTCCGACTTGGCGCTCAGTTCGAATCTGACTTTTTCAGGGGGAAGTAGCTAGCTGGCCGGCTCGCCGACCCCGACGAACGAGTCCGCGGGGGCGCGCGGAAGCCGACGCAGGCCGACCGCGGCGACCGCGGCGACCGCGGCGAGGGCGGTGCCGACCACGAAGGGCACACGAAACGTGGCGAGCAGCGCCGCGTGGTTCGACGACTTCGTGGTCAGGCCGCGTCGGTTCATGATGCCCTGCTGGATGGTCGTCAGCACCTGGATGCCCGCGACCTCGCCCACCTGCATCGCAAGGATCTGCGCTGCGGACATGACCCCGAAGTCCGACTCGGAAACCTCGTTCGCCATGAGCGATGACGTGGCGGGCATCGCTACGCCCATCCCGAACCCAGAGAGCGCAAGGGCGACGAGCAGGACCAAGAGCGGGGTCCCAGGGCTCATCGCGGCGAACAGCACGAGCGACAGGCACAGAGAGACCGTGCCGACGACGGCGGTGGTGCGCTCCCCCACCCTCGCTGCGGCGTACCCCGCGATCGGTGAGAACACCGCGAAGCACAGCGGCCGCGCGATGGAGACGAGCCCGACCTTGGTATACGAGAAGCCGTAGCCGAGCTCCATCAGCAGCGGCGCGAGGAAGAACGCTCCGAAGTAGGCGAAGTTCGCCGTGCATCGCAGCACCATCGGCAGCACGAAGTTGCGCCGATGGAAGTACTCAGGCGGGATGAGAGGGTTCGGCGCGGTTCGGATGCGCCGGACGAAGACGCCCATCCCGACAACGGTCGCAAGCCAGCACACCCACGCGCCCGGGGAGCTCCATCCGATCTCGTGGCCGAGCGACAGCCCGAGCATGAGGGCGGTGACGGACCCAGACAGCGACCACGAGCCGACCCAGTCCATGTCCTTGAACGCGCGGACCGCCTCGGTGCGCTCCTCGGTGCGCTCCTCGGGGTCGCCTGCGCGGGGCCCCCGAGGAAGCACGACGGCGACCACGCATAAGGCGACGGCGAGCAGCACCAGCTGAGCCCAGAACAGCGAGCGCCAGCCGAAGTACTGGATCACGGGCGAGCCGATCGAGACCCCGAGCACCGGGCCGCCCGCTCCCACGAGGGACCACCAGCCCATGGCCTTCACGCGCTCGCGGGGCGGGAAGGCCGACATGATGAGCGCCATGGACGCGGTCCCGGTCGCCGCTCCCTGGATGCCGTCGAGTGCTCGCGCGGCGATCAAGAGCCCCGCGGTCGGTGCGACCGCTGTCAGCAGCGCCGACACCATGGCGCCAGCGAGCCCGGCCAGGTACAGCCTTCGATGCCCGAACACGTCCCCGAACTTCCCGAACAGCGGCGCGGCAAGGCCGTAGGCGAGCAGCGGCCCGATCATCGTCCAGGTGAGGGGGGTGAGCGTCGTGCCGAACTCGTGGGCGACCCGGGGCAGCGCGACGATGAAGACGGTGAAGGTGAAGTTGAGCGCGAGCAGCCCCGCGAGCAGGGAGCCGAGGACCCACCAGCGGTGCCGGTCCGACGTGATGGCACGGAGCTGCACGCGCGAGGTGAGCAGCGCGATCCAGTTGAGCTCGGAGCTCGCCTCCGAGCCGCTGGTGCCGAACGCGGCCGCCGCGGGGTCTGCGCGCGGGTCCAGCAGCTCGTCAGGGTCGTCCAGGCGCGAGCGCGACCCGCCGACGTCGGGTGGGCTCACTGCAGGAGCTTGGGCAGCCCCGCTTCGAGCTCGTCGATCGTGAACCGGTCGCCCTTCTCGAGCGTCTCGGTCATGGTCCAGTTCTGGAAGAGCCGTATCACGCCGCCCTGGACGAAGAAGACCTTGCCCGACGCAGGGCAGTTCTCAGTGGCGAGCCACGCCACGAGCGGCGAGACGTTCGCGGGGTTCCACACGTCGAACTTCGAGACGTCCTCGGGCTCGGCGACCACGTCGGAGAGTCCCGGGGTGTTCTCGGTCATCCGCGTGCGGGCTGCCGGCGCGATTGCGTTCGCGCGAACGCCGTAGCGTCCGAGCTCGTCGGCGATGATCACCGTGAACGCGGCGATGCCGGCTTTCGCCGCGCCGTAGTTGGACTGGCCGATGTTGCCGAGCAGCCCCGAGGTCGACGAGGTGTTGATGATGCTCGCCTTCACCTCGTTGCCGTCCTTCGCGCGCTCGCGCCAGTACGCCGCGGCGTGGCGGCTCGGGACGAAGTGACCCTTCAGGTGCACGCGCATGACGGAGTCCCAGTCCTCCTCGGAGAGGTTGACGAGGACGCGGTCCCGCAGGATCCCTGCGTTGTTCACGAGCACGTGGAGGTCGCCGAACGCCTCGACGGCAGACTTCACCAGTCTGGCGCCGCCATCCCAGTCCGCGACGTCATCGTGGTTCGCGATCGCCTCGCCGCCGAAGGACTTGATCTCTTCCACGACCTGCTCGGCCGCCGACGTTGCCTCAGACTCGCCGTGGAGGCCGCCGCCGAGGTCGTTGACGACGACCTTGGAGCCCTCGGCCGCGAAGAGCAGCGCGTGCTCGCGGCCGATGCCGCGTCCCGCGCCCGTGATGATCGCCACGCGGCCGTCCAGTGCACCCATTGCTGCCTCCTCGTCTCGGCGCCCACACTACCGATGCCGCACGCGCCCTCCTTCGGCAGGTGCGCATCGGGTCCCCGTGACGCAGGCTCAGACCGACGTGGGTGGCGAGGAGCTCGACGAGTGCGCCGAGGAACCGGTACCGAGCCTGCTCGAGAACGTCCGCAGGCTCTCGGGGGCGAACCGCTGGTGGTAGGTGAAGATCGTTGCGCCGAGGACGACGAGCACGAGGGCGTCGAGGAGCCCGCGGCTCGTCGCCGTCCGGCTGGCGCCCACGACGAAGATCGTGGGCGAGATCAGCCCGAACACGAGCCACATCGCAACGACCAGGCTGAGCACCACGATGATGATGGCGATGAACGAGGTGAGCGCGACGTAGCTTCGCATCACCCGCTTGGTGGGCCCGCTTGGATTCGCCTCGTCGTCGGCGAGCGCGTTGCCCTTCTTCAGATGCAGGTAGCCGACGCCACCTGCGAAGACGACCAGCAGCGCCCCGAGGACGCACGCACGGATCGCGCTGTTCGCGGTCGAGAGCGTGCTCGGCGAGAAGCTGCTGTCCGGGTGCGAGCCGATCAGGTTGATGATCGAGAAGGCCGCGGCGACGATGCCGAAGTAGGCGATCCAGATGAAGAGAAAGGCCCCCGAGAACAGGTAGGCCGCGATCGGCCGGCTCCCCGTCGGGTCCGCATCGCTTCGGTTCCCGATGGCCACGATGAAGAAGATCGCGAAGGCGCTGAAGATCGCGACGAAGAAGAAGATCTCAGCAATCGTCTCGATGAGCGAGATCGCACCGAGTCCACTCGCAAAGGAGCTCACCATGGCTACCCCCCAGGCAGCGGGCGCAGAGTGGCGTCCGCTGCAACGTTACGAGGGGGTCCTCCGCGCGACCGGGATGGTCGCTCAGCGTCCCCGTCGCATGAACCTCGGCCAGAAGTCGAGGTCGCGCGCGTGCGAGTGGTAGTGGTCCGGAATGTTGCGCATGTGGTCGTCGATCCGGTAGCCGTCGATGCCGAACCGCTCGTCGGCGACCGCGCGCAGCCGGGCGGTCAGCGACTCGAGCACGTCGTCGGGCGGAACCGACTGGTGCACGCGCCACACGACCATCGGGACCTCGCAGATCTCGCAGTCCGCGATCCAGCACAGCTCATCTTCGTAGTACCAGGTCGTCATGCGCGCTGCCTCGCACAGCTCGCAGCTCTCGGCGCCCACGCGGTCGCTAGTGCCCGTAGAGCACGACCCCGGATCCCTGCGGGACGACGGTGCCGGCGGGAGGTCTGGTCGTCCAGTGGTGCGACGTGGTCGGGCCGCGCACGGCGAGCACCGAGAGGCCCGCATTGTTGATGAACTCTTCGGCCCTGACGAGTGACAGGTGCCCGAGGGACGGGACGGTCGCCGGCGGGCCCGATGAGACGACGACCTTCACGACCTGGCCAGGCTGGAGGCGTGCGTGTGCCGCTGGTGCCGTCGAGATCACGTTGCCGGCGCGCACCGAGCGCGAGTACGCGTGGGAGACCTCGGGCGCGAAGCCAAGGTTGAGCAGCGCGGCGACGACGGTCTGGCCCGGCCGGCCGGCCTCGCTGGGGATCGGCACGGGCGGCGGACCCTTGGAGAGCTGCAAGGTCAGCCCGCTGCCGTAGGCGGCGGTCGTCGGATCCACGGCGTTGCCCGCGTAGACCGCGATGACTCGGCCAGCCGGCACCGACGCCGAGTAGGCCTCGAAAGAGAGTGGGATCGTCGCAGAGAAGCCCTTTGCCACGAGGCCCGCGATCGCGCTCGGACCCGATCGCCCGAGAACCGGCGGCACGAGCTCTGGCGGCGGTCCAGCCGAGTCGATGACGTGGATCGTGCCGCCGACGGGGACCTTGGCACCAGGCGAGGGATGCTGGAACAGGATCTGGTTCACCGGCGCTGACCTCGACTGCTCGGAGCTCGAGATCACGACCGTGACGTGCCGAGGCGCGAGCAGCGCCCTCGCCCGCGCCACGTTGTCGCCGACGAGCGCCGGCATCCTGATTGTCGGCGTCGCGGTCCCCCGCGACGCGTACGCGCCGCCGGCCGCCGCGACGGCGGCCACCACGATCACGATGGCGACCGGGGGCCAGCGGCGGCGTCGCGTGCTGGCTGGCGCCCGAGCCAGCGCAGGCGGGTCGCCGACGACCGTGGCGTCGGCAATCAAGGGCGAGCCGACAATGGTTGCGTCGTGCGCGATCGCCCCGACCGTCGTGACGTCAGCATCGCGTGCTCCGAGCGGCGGAGCAACGACTGGCTCGGCGGGAGCGGTCGCTGCGATCGTCGCGGGGTGCGTGCCCGTCGCCCTCGAGGTCCGCAGGACTCGGTGCGGGCCGGTCAGCTCCTCGGGTGTCGGGGGATGGAACCCCACCGACGCCGCGTGCCGGGGGCCACGCACGCCGCCCGGATCAGGAAGCGACCGTGCGAGCTCACGGAGCCGCGCAGCGAGCGACGCGGCGTCGAGTCGGCGACCGGGGTTCGGGGAGGCCGCGGCGGCGAGCACGTCGCTCAGCGGTCCGAGTCCCGGGTGGTCCGGGAGCGCGGCGTCGACGCGAGCGTTGAGCGTCGCTACCTGTGTGTCCGCGGCGAAGGGGACGATGCCCGTGAGGCACTCGTAGAGGACGAGCGCGAGCGAGTACACGTCGGCCTTGCCATCGACCGCGAGGCCGCGTGCCTGCTCGGGCGACGTGTAGCGGACCGTCCCGATCAGGCCCTCGGGCTCGGTCCACGCGGCCTCGGCGAGCGCCCGCGCGACGCCGAAGTCGGTGATCCGGATCCTGCCAGCTTCGTCGAAGAGCAGGTTTGAGGGCTTGACGTCGCGATGGACGATGCCGCGGGCGTGCGCGTAGGCGAGGCCATCAGCCGCCTGCGCGCCGATCGAGACCACCTGCTCGAGTGGCAGGCGACCTTGATGGTCGAGGACGTCGCGCAGCGAGCCGCCGACCAGGTACTCGGTCACGAACCAGGCGTCGCCGTCGGACTCGCCCCAGTCGAAGACCCGTAGCACGTTCGGGTGGTTGAGGCCCGCGACGGCGACGGCCTCGGCCCGGAACCGCTTGAGGAACGCAGAGTCCGTGGACAGCCCGGTCCGGAGGACCTTGACCGCGACCTCGCGGCGAAGCGATCTGTCCTCTGCAAGGTAGACCGACGCAGAGGAGCCCGCCCCGAGTGGGCGCGTTAGCAAGTACCGGCCACCCAGCAGGGTGCCGGTCGGAGAGTCGGTCGTGCGCATGGTTCCCCGCACCGACGATACTGACCGGCCCGCCAGTTTCGGTGGACGACCTCAGGCCCCGCCTGTCGCGAGCAGCTGGTCGAACCGGTCTGCTGGAACAATCGTCACGCCGAGGTCGCTCGCCTTCGTGAGCTTGGCCGCGCCCGGGCTCTCGCCGGCGACGACGCAGAACGTCTTCTTCGACACCGAGCCAGGCGACGTGCCGCCTCGCGCCTCGATCGCTGCGATCGCCTCGTCTCGCGAGTAGCCAGGCACGGTGCCGGTGACGACGACCGCCCTGCCCGACAGCGTCGGCACCAGCGACGCGCGAGGCGACGACTCGACGGTCGTCAGGCCGGCTGCGACCAGGCGATCGAGGACCACGGCGTTGAGGGGGTTGCTGACGAACGTCACGATGCTCTCGGCGATGACCTCACCGATCCCCTCTACCGCGGCGAGCACCGCGACGTCTGCGGCGCGGACCGCCTCGAGTGAGCCAAGCGTCACGGCGACGGACTTCGCGCCGGTCGGTCCAAGGTGGCGGATGCCGAGCCCGACGAGCAGGCGGCTGAGCGGCCGGGACCGGGACTCGTCGATCGCCGCGACGAGGCTCGCCGCGGACAGCTCGCCCATCCCCTCGAGCTTGCCCAGCGGCTCTTGTCCGAGCTCGTAGAGGTCAGCGACGTCGGCCACCAGGTTTGCCCCGATCAGCTGCAGCACCCGCTGCTCGCCGAGGCCCTCGATGTCCATCGCGCTGCGTGACGCGAAGTGCGCGATGCGCTGGACACGCTGGGCGGGGCAGTCGAGGTTCGTGCAGTACGTGTCGGACTCGCCCTCCAGGCGCACGAGTGGACCACCGCAGGCCGGGCAGGTTGTCGGGAAGTGCCACGCCCGGGGGCGGCGGCCCGGGGCCACGACCGGACCGACGACCTCAGGGATCACGTCGCCCGCCTTTCGGACGATGACGGTGTCCTTCGGACGAACGTCCTTCACTCGCACCTGGTCCTCGTTGTGCAGCGTCGCCAACGACACGGTCGAGCCACCCACGAAGACCGGCTCGAGTACCGCGTAGGGAGTCGCTCGACCGGTCCGCCCAATCGACACGTCAATGCGCAGCAGCGTCGTGGTGCGCTCCTCTGGCGGGAGCTTCCGAGCGACGGCCCAGCGCGGCGCCCGCGAGGTGGCACCGCCGCGCGCGCGCAGGTCGAAGTCGTCGACCTTCACGACGACACCGTCGACCTCGTAGTCGAAGTCGTGGCGGCGCTCCTCGATCCACGCGCATCGCTCGATGACCGCGTCGATGCCGGTGATGCTGACCGCCTCGGCAGCGGTGTGGAAGCCCGAGTCCCGGAGCGCAGCCAGCGCCTTGGCGTGCGACCTCGTCGAGAACGGGCTCCTCGACGTCGCCTCGAGCGCGCCGAGCTGGTAGGCGATGAACGCCAGCGGCCGCGAGGCCGTCACCGTCGGGTCCTTCTGGCGCAGCGAGCCGGCCGCGGCGTTGCGCGGGTTCACAAAGAGCCGGAGCCCCTCGGCCTCCTGGCGCTTGTTGAGTGCGGCGAACTGGACGATGGGAAGGTACACCTCACCTCTGACCTCGAGCACCCTTGGCGCGCTGCGCGGACTTATCGCGAGGGTCTTCGGGACCGACGGGATCGTGGCGACGTTCGCCGTCACGTCCTCGCCGACGACGCCGTCGCCGCGGGTCGCTGCCTGCACGTAGCGCCCGCCCTCATAGACGATCGACATGGCGAGCCCGTCGATCTTGGGCTCGATGGAGAACACGACGTCGTCGAGCGACTCGAGTGAGAGCACGCGGGCGAGTCGCTCCGACCACGCGCGCAGCTCCGTGTCGTCAAACGCATTGTCGAGGCTCATCATCGCGACGCGGTGACGAACTGCCGAGAACGTGACGCTCGGTGCAGACCCGACTCGTGCGGTGGGCGAGTCCTCAGCGGCGAGGTCCGGGTGCAGGGACTCCAGGCGACGCAGCTCCACTACCAGCGCGTCGTAGTCAGCATCGGGGATCGTCGGCGCGTCATCGCGGAAGTACGCCTCGTTGTGCCGGGCGACCTCTTCTCGTAGGACGGCGACTCTCGCCGCGTCGTCGCTCACGCGAGGGCGGGCACCCGGCGCGCGACCGTCGCGGCGCCCACGACGAGCTCTGGATCGCTCGTGGCGTAAAAGACGGCGAGCTGGCCTGCAGCCACGGGCCGCGCTGGCAGGTCGAACTCGACGCAGGCACGCTGGTCGGTCCAGATCGCCGCGGCTGCCGCTTCGCCATGCGCCGAGGTCTGCACGAGCACGCGGGCACCGTCGGCGAGCGCGCCCCGTGCCCAGCTGACCGAGTCCGCCTCGAGGTCGAGCGCCATGACCGCGATGTCGTCTCGCCGCCCGACGCGGACGGTCCTCGCCGCCATGTCGACGTCGTCGACGTACCTCGGCTCGCCATCGGGACCGCGGCCGATCCCCCGGCGCTGGCCGACCGTGACGAGCTCGATCGCGGGCACCGTGCCGAGCAGCGTGCCGGTCACCCGGTCGACCACCGCTGCTGGCGTGAGCGTGGTGCGTGCCGCGAGGAAGCCTTCGCGACGCCCCCGCGGGATGAAGCACACTTCTTGGCTGTCGGGCTTCGCGGCGGTGCGGAGCCCCAGTGCACGTGCCCGTTCGCGAACCTCGGCCTTGGTCATGATCCCGACCGGGAGGAGGACGCGCGCGAGCACCTCGCTCGAGAGGAAACCGAGTACGTAGCTCTGGTCCTTCGACGCGTCGTGGCCACGGCGCAGCTCGAAGCCATCGAGTGACGTCGTGACGCGAGCGTGGTGGCCGGTTGCGACCAGCTCGAATCCGAGGCGCGTCGCTCGGGCAAGCAGCGCCCCGAACTTGATCGAGCGGTTGCACTCGACGCACGGGTTCGGTGTGCGCCCGTCCGCGTGCGCCGCGACGTAGGGGGCAACGACCTCGTCGTCGAAGGTCTCGGCGAGGTTGAACACGTGGTGGTCGATACCGAGAACCTGGGCGACGCGCCTCGCGTCGTCGACGTCGGCGGCCGAGCAGCAGCCCGAGTCGGACTCACCACCCCAGAGCCGAAGTGTGCAGCCCACGACGTCGTGGCCCGCGTCTCGCAGGAGCGCAGCGGCGACGGACGAGTCGACGCCGCCCGACATCGCGACCAGCACCCGCACCTCGCCATTGTGCCAGAGCCGCTGTCACAGCTGAACAGCTCAGGCGTGAGCGGCCCGGAGTCGGTCGACGGCGTCGACCACGATCCGCGCGGCCCGGTCGACCTCGTCGTCGGTGGTCTCTGCGCCCATCGTGAGTCGAAGTGACGCCCGCATGTGCGGCTCGGCCGCACCCATCGCCTCGAGGACGTGGCTGGTCGACGCAGCACCGCTCGCACAGCTCGACGCCGCCGACACGCACAGCCCGGCCTCGTCGCACAAGAAAACGAGCTCCTCGCTCGAGACGCCATCGATCGTCACATGGCACGTGCCGGGCAGCCTTCGCACGTCCGCTGCGGTCACCTGCAGGCCGGGGATGCCCGCGACAAGCAGATCGCTGAGACGATCTCGTCGCGCGGCGGTCCGTGCCACGGCGTCGTCCCTCTCTGCGCTCGAGAGACGCAGGGCGACCGCGAGCCCGATCGCGGCTGCCACATCGGGCGTGCCCGCACGGCGTCCGCGCTCCTGGCCGCCGCCGACAACGAGCGGCACCAACCCGATCTCGCGTCGGAAGCACAGCGCGCCGATACCTACGGGCCCGCCGAGCTTGTGCGCGCAGATCGAGACGAGGTCAGCGCCGGCCGCCGCAACGCCCAGGTCGAACCACGGGGCGGCCGCGACCGCGTCGGTGTGGAAGACCGCCTGCGGCGCGACTTCGCGCACGAGCGTCACGAGCTCGGCGATGGGCTGGACGGTCCCCACCTCGTTGTTGGCCGTCATCACCGAGACGAGGTCGGCTCCTATGAGGAGCTCCGCGGCGACCGCAAGATCCACGACGCCCTGTGTCGAGACGGGAAGGCGCTCGACGTCCGCTGGCACGGCGAGTAGGGGGCGCTCCGTCCTCGATGCGGCGTCGAGCACCGCGTGGTGCTCGATCGAGGACACGACGAGCCTCGCGCGCTGACCGCGCCGAGCGCGGTCAGCGGCAACACCGAACACGGCGAGGTTGCACGACTCGGTGCCCCCGCCGGTGAAGACGACCCCGCCGGGCGCCGAGCCTGTGAGCTCGGCCACCTCCTCACGCGCGTCGTCGAGCGCGCATCGCGCCGCGCGCGCAGCCCGGTGCGAGCCGGTGGGGTTCCCGACGGTGCCGGTCAAGAAGGGGGCCATCGCCTCGAAGACCTCGGGACGACGCGGCGCCGTGGCGGCGTGGTCGAAGTACAGGAGTGACCCGTCGTCGCGAGTCGCCGACCGGGTCGGACCCACCCGCGTCACGTCGCGGCGACGTAGAACGTCTTCACGTTGGTGAACTCCTGGATGCCGTGCGCGCCCAGCTCGCGCCCGTACCCGGAGAGCTTGATGCCGCCGAACGGCAGCTCCGGCGCCGAGGCGACCATCGCGTTCACAAAGACCATCCCGGCCTCGAGCCCTACGATCCCGCGCTGCTGCTCGCTGTCGTCCTCGGCCCACACCGACGCGCCGAGCCCCCACGGGGAGTCATTGGCGATTGAGATCGCGTGGTCGAAGTCGTCAGCGACGAGCACGACCGCCACGGGCCCGAACAGCTCCTCGCACCCTGCGCGCATCGACGGGTCGACCCCTGTCAGGACCGTGGCGGGATAGAAGAACCCCGGTCCCGCCGGCACAACCCCACCTGTCGTCGCGGTGGCACCCTTGTCGACCGAGTCGGCGACCTGCTCGGCGAGCTCGTCTCGCTGCGCTGCGGAGACCACCGGGCCGAGGGCTGTCGCCGGGTCGAACGGGTCGCCAGTCACGACCTCGGACATCGCCGTCGTGAAGCGATCGAGGAACTCGTCGGCACGTGACGCGACGACGATGAATCGCTTCGACGCGATGCAGGACTGCCCGTTGTTCTGGATGCGCGCGGTGACCGCCAGCGGCACCGTCCGGGCGAGATCGGCACTCGGCGCGACGACGAAGGGGTCGGATCCGCCGAGCTCCAGGACGGTTTTCTTCAGGTTCTGACCGGCTGTCGCGGCGACCGATCGGCCAGCGCGCTCCGAGCCCGTGAGCGTGACGGCCGCGATGCGGTCGTCAGCGATCACCCGCGCGACGTCGTCGACCGAGGCGAAGAGGTTAGTGAAGATGCCCTCGGGGAAGCCTGCCCGCACGAAGAGGTGCTCGAGGAAGTCCGCGGTGCCCGGGACGTTGGAGGCATGCTTGAGCACGCCCACGTTGCCAGCCATGATCGCGGGCGCTGCGAAGCGGATCACCTGCCACAGCGGGAAGTTCCAGGGCATGATCGCGAGCACGGGACCGAGGGGCTCGAATCGGACGCCGCTTCGCGCCGCCGATGACGGGATGGGCTCGGTCGCGAGATAGCGCTCGGCGTGCTCGGCGTAGTAGCGCATCGCCAACGCGCACTTGGCCACCTCGCCCTTCGCCGATGCGAAGGTCTTGCCCATCTCGGTCGTGAGCAGCGTGGCGACGGTGGGGAGCTCGGCCTCCAGCACCTGGGCTGCCGAGTTCATGAGCATCGCGCGCTGTGCGAAGGGAATCACTCGCCACGTCTGCCAGGTGTCGTGCGCTCGATCGAGTCGCCGCTCGATCTCAGGGGCATCGTGGTTGTCGAAGCGCACGACCTCTTGGCCGGTGGCGGGGTTGATCGCGACGTAGGGCATGCCTCCATCATTGCCGCCGAACGGCCCTGATCCTGCCGTGCATTCCGGCGTCCGCGGATCGCACACCGCGGGCCTGTGGCAGGCTCGGCACATGGACGACCTCGGCGCCGCCCACGAGCTTCTGGAGGCGGCTCGCGTCGTGAGCGTGCTCACAGGGGCGGGCATCTCGACGGCCTCGGGCATCCCGGACTTCAGGGGGCCAGAGGGCGTATGGACCAAGGACCCCGCCGCAGAGGCGCTCTCGTCCTACGACACGTGGGTCCGCGACCCCGACATCCGGCGGCGTGCTTGGCGCCGGCGCCTCGAGACGCGAGGCGTGCGGGCAGTGCCCAACGACGGGCATCGGGCGCTGGTCGAGCTCGAGCGATCGGGGCGGCTCGACACCCTCGTCACCCAGAACGTCGACGGCCTGCACCTCGACGCGGGTACCGATCCAGCACGGCTCGTGGAGATCCATGGCTCGAGCCGCGAGGTGGTCTGCCTGCGGTGCGGGGATCGCCGGTCCATCGACACGGTGCTCGACCGCGTCGCGAAGCTGGACGACGATCCCTCGTGCGAGGCGGTCGTCGACGGGCGAGCCTGCGACGGGATCCTCAAGTCCGCGACGATCTCATTCGGGCAGTCGCTTGTGGCCGGCGACCTCGAGCGCGCCGAGGTCGCCGCCTCGAGCTGCGACGTGCTGCTCGCGGTCGGCTCGACACTGTCGGTGTGGCCGATCGCAGGGATGGTGCCTCGCGCACGGGGAGCCGGGGCAGCGGTGATCGTGGTGAACGGCGCACCGACCGCGATGGACGGGCTCGCCGCAGTGCGCGTCAGCGGGCCTATCGAGGTCGTGCTGCCCAAGCTGGTCGAGGGGCTGTCGACGTGAGTGCGCTCTGCGCCTACTCGGCGGCGGACTCGTCCTCGTGGCGGTGCCGGGGCCGATAGGCGAACCACCAGACGCTCGCGATCGCCGCGATCGCACCCAGGATGCCGATCGCGGGCTTGGACACATTGCGGTGCTCGTCGGCCATCGCCCAAGCGTACTGACTGGGACGCCGCTGGTGGCCCTGTCCGGCCACCTGCGGCGTCGCAGGCTCAGGCGGTCTTGCTTGCCTGGACCTCGATCTCGAGATCGATCTTGTTGCCCAGGACGAAGCTCCCGTTCTCGATCGCTCCGTTGAAGTTGACGCCGAAGTCTCGACGGTCGATGGACGCGGTCGCCTCGAACCCGACGAGCGTCGAGTCGGGTGCCATGCCGGGCCCGGTGCCGAGGAACTCGAGGTCGAAGACGACCTCTTTCGTCGTCCCCTTGATCGTGAGGTCCGCGACCAGGTCGAAGTGGCCGTCGCCCCGCGAGGCGATGCGCTTGGACACGAAGGTGAGTTCGGGGTACTTCTCGACCTCGAAGAAGTCCGACGAACGCAGGTGCTCGTCGCGCTGGTCCTGGTTGGTCTTGATGCTGGAAGCCTTGGCCGACGCGCGCACCGAGGAGGACTCTGGGGCCTGCCCGATCACGATCGTGCCGTCGAACTCCGTGAAGCTGCCACGGACCTTGGTCGCCACCAGGTGCCTCGCCACGAAGCCCACGTTCGAGTGGATTGGGTCAACGGCATAGGTGCCCGCGCTCGGCAGGCTGGTCGTCTGGGTCGGCTCTTGGGTAACGGTCATCTCTTCTGCTCCTTGTTGGTCCTTCCATCAGTATACTTGCTTCTACAGATACTGTGTATCAAGATTCTTCCTGAGAAGAGGGTAGGATCCGACGGAGCGAGCGGGAAGGGGATTGGTACCGTGGCCAACGTGCCGGAAGCCCTGACTACCCCGGCCACGTGCGCCGACCAGCGGGTCGTGCTCTTCGGGCTGCTCATGGAGACCAACGCCCGGCTCGAGCGCCAGCTTGGGGCGGCCATGGAGCAGGCGATCGGCCTGCCGCTCGCCTGGTTCGAGGTCCTGCTCCGCGTCGAGCGGGCCGAGCACGGGTTCTTGTCGATGTCCGAGCTCGCGAGCCAGACGGTCTACTCCTCGGGCGGCACGACCCGGCTCGTCGACCGCATCGAGCGCGAGGGGTTCGTCGAGCGGTTCGCGTGCCCGAGTGACCGCCGCTCAGTCCACGTTCGGCTCACCGACGCCGGCGCGCGCACCCTCGCCCAGGCGCTCGAGGTGCACGCGGGCCACCTCGACAGCTACATGACCTCCAAGCTCACCGCCGAGGAGCGCGAGAGCCTCGAGGGAGCGCTACGCAAGTTGAACGGCGGACCGCCGGCGTGCGCCGCTAGCTGACGACCGACAGCCACACCGTGGCCAAGATGTCGTCCGCGACCTCCATCGCTGTGCCGTCGCCGTCGCCTGGGCCGGGCCGGACCGCGTCGGCGAGCACCTCGCGGGCGAGCAGCTCGCGCTCGGCATCGTCGAGCTCGATGCCGCTGACCCACAGCTCGACGTGGTCGGTCACCTCAAGTCCTCGGTCCTTCCGCAGCTCTTGGACCTGTCGGACCAGCTCGCGCATCGCGCCCCGGCGGCGCAGCTCGTCGTCGAACTCCACGTCAAGGGCGACGACCACTGCGCCCGCGCGCGACACGGCGAAGCCCTCCTCGGCGCGCACGCGGAGCTCGAGGTCCCCGCTGTCGAGCTCGACTCGCTCACCGTCGAGCACGACGCTCACGGTGCCGCCCGCCTCGAGCGTTCGCGCAGCCTCGGTCGCGTCAAGGCTCGAGAGCGCGTCGCGCAACAGCCTGGCGCGCTCACCCAGCTTCGGGCCGACCGACCGGAAGTTGGGGTGCAGCTCATAGGTGAGCACGTCGGACATGGCCGCGGAGTACTCGACGCGGTCGACGTTGAGCTCGTCTTCGACCACGCCTGCCGGCGGCAGCGCCGTGCCCGCAGGCAGGAACACGAGGGCGCGGCGCAGCGGCTGGCGCACCTTGATCCCGGCCTCGGCGCGGGCAGCACGGCCGAGCGAGACGACCTCGCGCGCCACCGCCATGCGGTCCTCGAGCGCCGCGTCGATCAAGGCGTCGTCGGCCGGCGGCCAGTCGCAGAGGTGCACCGAGTCCGCCGGGGCGGCGTCGACGAGTCCCGAGTACAGGTAGTCGGCGAGGAAGGGGCACAAAGGCGCCATCAGCAGCGTCACGCGCACGAGCACCTCGTGCAATGTGGCGTGCGCGGCGAGCGAGTCTGATGCCGGCAGGTTCGGGTCCGTGCGCCAGAACCGGCGGCGCGAGCGGCGCACGTACCAGTTGGAGACGTCGTCGATCAACGACGAGATGGCGCTGGCGGCCGGCAGGGGCTCGTAGCCATCGAGCGAGGCGCTCACCGCCTGGGTCGCTCGCTCGAGCCTCGACAGCACCCAGCGGTCGAGCTCGGGGCGCTCTGCGCGACCGGGAACCTCGGGGCTCGCGGGGTCGAAGCCGTTGATGGAGGCGAACGTCATGAAGAAGCTGTAGGTGTTCCACAGCTTGACGAGCGTGTCGCGCGTTGTCAGGTCGATCACCTGCATCGACGTCCTCGTCGGGGTCCACGGGGAGCCCTGCACGAACATCCACCACCGCAGCGCGTCCGCGCCGCGGGTGTCGAGGATCTGCCAGGGGTCGATCACGTTGCCGAGCGACTTGGACATCTTGCGCCCGTCCTCATCGACAATGTGGCCGAGGCACAGCACGTGTCGGTACGCCGACTCGTCGAAGACGAGCGTGTTGACCGCGAGCAGCGAGTAGAACCAGCCACGCGTCTGGTCGATCGCCTCTGCGATGAAGTCGGCGGGGAACTGGAACGCCTCCTTGGACCCTTCGAGGTGCGGATAGCCCCACTGCGCCGCGGGCATCGCCCCGGAGTCGAACCATGCGTCGATCACGGGCAGCACCCGCGTCGCGGTGGCACCACACGTCGGGCAGGCAAACGTGACCTCGTCGATGACGGGTCGGTGCGGGTCGATGTCGGACACATCGGTGCCGGTGAGCCCGGAGAGCTCGGCCCTCGAGCCAACGCAGGTGAGGTGCCCGGACGCGCAGCGCCACACCGGCAGCGGGGTGCCCCAGTAGCGGTCCCTCGACAGCGCCCAGTCGACGTTGTTCTCGAGCCACTCGCCGAATCGGCCGTCGCGGATGTGCTCGGGATGCCAGTCGATGCCGGCGTTCTCGCCAAGCATGTCGTCGCGGCGCTGGGTCGTGGCCACGTACCAGCTGGGCTTGCCCCAGTGGAGCAGCACCGTGTTGCACCGCCAGCAGTGCGGGACGGAGTGGTCGTGCCACTCGGACCGCTCGAGGAGGCCCCGCTTGTCGAGCTCGGCCACGATCCGCTCGTTGGTGTCGCGGACGCCCTGGCCGGCGAGCCACGCGACCGAGGAGGTGAATCGCCCGTCCTGGCCGACGGGGTTGAGCGTCGCGAGGCCGAACGCCTTGCCGATCTGGCGGTCGACCTCGCCGAACGCCGGTGAGAGGTGGACCAGCCCGGTGCCATCGTCAACGGTCACGTACTCGGCCGGCACGACGACGCCCGCGTCCCCGTGCTCGATCGGCAGGTCGTTGAACGGTCGGCGGTAGCGCAGGCCCGCGAGCGACGAGCCCGGGACGGTCTCAAGCACCTCGGCGCCCTCGCCGAAGACCGACCCAACGAGCGCTGCGGCAACGACGGTGCCATCGACCACCGCGTAGGTGAGGTCGGGATTGACCGCGACGCCCACGTTGCTGAGCAGCGTCCACGGCGTCGTCGTCCAGACGAGCAGCGACGTCGCGCCGCGCGGCGGCTCGACCGAGGAAGGCTCCAGCTCAAGGCGCACGTACGCAGAGAGGTCGGCTTCTTCGGTGTAGACGTCGGGCTGACCGAGCTCGTGGCTGGACAGCGGGGTCTCGCACCGAGGGCAGTACGGCAGCACCTTGAGGTCCTCGTACAAGAGCCCCGCGTCGAAGATCGTCTTGAGGTGCCACCACACCGAGTCGACGTACTCGGGGGCATAGGTCCGGTACGCCGCGTCGAAGTCGACCCAGTAGCCAATCCGCCTCGTCAGCCTCTCGAAGTCACCCACGTAGACCTCGACGGACTCGCGGCACAGCTCGACGAACCGCGCGATGCCCACCTCTTCTTCGATCGCCCGCTTGCCCGAGATCGCGAGGCGCCGCTCGACCTCGACCTCGACGGGGAGGCCGTGGGTGTCCCAGCCTGCCCGCCGCTCGACGAATCGCCCGCGCATGGTCTGGTAGCGGCAGAACAGGTCCTTGTAGACGCGCGCCCAGACGTGGTGCAGGCCGGGCTTGCCGTTCGCGGTGGGCGGCCCCTCGTAGAAGACCCACGGTGGCGCGGCCGACCGCTGCTCGACGGAGCGCTCGAAGACTCGGTGCGCAGCCCAGCGCTCGAGCACCTCGTTCTCCACCGACACGAAATCGGGGGTCTGGCTCACGGGGCGGAACACGGGGCTCTCCTGGTCGGCAAGTTCGCAAAGCCTACCGATCCCTCCACAGGAATCCCCGGGACTTCTACGATGCGGCCGTGTCCGACCCCGAGCTCGTCATCACTCAGGCGGCGTTCAGCTCGCCCGGTGTCCAGAGCATCGTGCTCGCTGCGCTCGACGAGTTCGACCGCATCTACGGGGTGGGGAACCGAGGCGCTCACGACCTCTCGCCGCACGACTTCGACCCGCCGCGCGGGGTGTACCTCATCGCGCGAGACGGCGACGGCAACCTTGCCGGCGGCGTCGGCATCCGGCCGATCCTCGACTCCGAGCGCTACGTCGGCGAGGTCAAGCGCCTGTGGGTGCGGCCCGACCTTCGCCGCGAAGGCATCGCCGTGCGCCTGATGGACGCGGTCCTCACCGAAGCAGTGGGCCGCGGCTACCGGGACCTGTACCTCGAGACGGGGCCGCGCCAGCCCGCCGCGCGCCAGCTCTACGAGCGCCTCGGCTGGGAGCGCGTCGATGCCTACCCCGAGGGCGCCCACGTCCACGACACGGGGTTTCGGTTCCACCTCGAGCTCGCGGGGTAGCGGGGGTCGAGCTACGAGCCGTCCCAGCGATCGAGCTCCGCACGGAAGGGGTCGAGGCCCATCGGTCCGAGCCCGAGCGCGTAGGCGTGGAATCGCTTCAGGTCGAAGTGCTCGCCGAGCCTCGCTCGAGCGTCCGCGCGCGAGGCGAGCCACACCCGCTCGCCGACCTTGTAGGAGATCGCCTGGCCCGGGGTGCTGAGGTAGCGGTCGACTTCTGAGACGGCCATCTCGTGGTCCGTGATCGCACGCTCCTCGAGGAGCGCCACGGCCATCTCGGGCGACCAGGGCTTGTTCGAGCAGTCCCCGAGCGCCCCCAGGGTGCCGAGGTCGCTCGGCGCGAGGAACCCAAGGTGCAGCCCGAGGTCGACCACGATCCTCGCGGCGCGCAGCGACTGGCCCTCGAGGTAGCCGAGCTCGTCGGCGGGGTTCTCGAAGCCGCCGAGCTCTTCCATCAGCCGCTCGGCGTACAGCGCCCAGCCCTCGCCGTAGCCGCTGACCCAGGCCTCGAGGCGCTGGAACCGGCTGAGGCGCTCGGCCAAGAGCAGCGAGCCCGCGCCCTCCAGGTGATGGCCCGGCACGCCCTCGTGGTACCAGGTGGACGCGATCCGCCACCACGGAAACCGCGTCCGGCCGAGCGTCGGGTACCACGTCGTGCCGGGGCGAGACAGGTCCTCGCTCGGGGTGATGTAGTACGGCGCGGCTGCCGAGCCTTCTGGTGCGAGCCGAGCGTCGCAGCGCCGGATCCTCGGGTCGATGTCGAAGTGCACGCCGTCGAGCGACTCGATCGTCGCTGCAGTGAAGGCCTCGAGCCGCTCGATGAGCGCGTCGGTGCCAATGACCGCCCCGGTGTCGTCCGCGTCGAGCGCGTTGGCAACGTCAGCGAGGCGCGTCGCGCCGGGGAGCAGCTCGCCGGCGAGCTGCCACATCCGCTCGTTGATCCGCTGAAGGTCCTGCCACGCCCACGCGTAGTGCTCGTCGACGTCCAGGTCCGCACCCGTGAAGTACCTCGCCCACCGCACGTAGCGGGGCTCGCCGCACGCCTCGACCTCGCTCGCTCGCGGCGCGAGCTCGGCTCGCAGGTACTCGCCGAACTCGCCGCACGCAGCATCGGCGTCCTGGGCTGCGGCCCGCAAGGCGTCGGGCTCGTCAGAGCGCGACGCCAAGGGCGCGGCGAATCGCTTGTAGCCGCCAGTCGCATAGAGCGCTGCCTGCTCGGCGATGCCGAGAAGATGGCGACGGGGCGGCAGCTCGCCCTTGGCCGCGACCGACTCGAGGCCGTCGCGCCAGGTCTTGAGGGCACGTCGGACGCTCGCGAGGCGTGCACGCACGTTCTTGATGTCGTCGGTCGTCTCGGTCGACATGATCTCGAAGACCTGTCGGATCTCGGACATCGGCGAGTTGATGACGCCGATCGTTCGCGCGAGCTCGCCGGAGGCCTCGAGCTCGCCGCGGATCGCCAGACGCTCCTGCATCACCGCCTTCGCGACTCGGTCTACGTCGTCGGTTGGCTCGATCGCGCGCACCGTGTCGAGCGAGGCACCCGAGAACGCGGCGTCGGCCTCCCATCGCTCCGCCGAGAAGTCCGGCAACAGGTCGTCGTAGCCCTTGATGCCGTAGTAGGTGGCGATCATGGGGTCCATCGCGGCATGGTCCTGAACCAGCCGCTCGGCGAACTCGAACAGTGGGGAGCGCGCAGAAGCGTCAGTAGCCATCGGTCCTCCTGTGGTCGCGATCGACGCTATCGGGGGTCGAGCTGGTCGTCGCTGGCGCGTGGACGGCTCGAGCCGAACCGCGCTGCGAGCCACGCCTCGTCGAGTTCGACGAGCGAGTCGAGCACGAGGGTGGCGCCGGCGAAGCCGTCGAGGCCGCGCTCTTCAGGTGCGGGCACCGCCACGCAGCCCATGTCCGCCGCCGCGGCAGCCGCGACGCCCGCTGCGGAGTCCTCGAACACGAGACAGACCCTCGCTGCGACGCCGAGCAAGGACGCAGTCGTGAGGAAGACACCTGGGTGCGGCTTGCCGAACGGCTCGTCCTCGGCGGAGTGGATGACGTCGAAGTCGCCGTCCAGCCCGAAGTGCCGCAGCGTCCGGTCGATGAGGCGCATCGGCGTCGAGCTCGCGAGGGCGACAGGACCAAGCGCGCGGCACAGGCTGAGCGCGCGGGTCGCGCCCGGCAGGAGCCGTCCCTTCGCCTCGACGAGCTCGCCAACGCGGTCGAGCACCAAGTTGACGACCTCGTCGATGGAAGGTGACCTCCATGGCGAGAGGCCGTGGTAGTGGCTCACTACCTCGCGGACGAACATCCCCTTGGTCGAGCGGGTGCCGTCGGCATCGATCGGCGCCCCAAGGGGGACCAGTATCTCGAGCTCGGCCTCGTGCCAGAGGACCTCTGAGTCGACCAAGAGCCCGTCCATGTCGAAGACGGACGCCGCGTAGGTCACCTCAGGCAGGCAGCACCTGCTCGATCGCCTCGACGAGCGAGGGGTCCTCGGGGGTGACGACCGGGCTGAAGCGCTGGACGACCTTGCCGTCCGGCCCGACCAGGAACTTCTCGAAGTTCCACCGGATGTCGCCTGCGTGGCCTTCGGCGTCCGCGACCTCTTCGAGCTCGGCGTAAATCGGGTGGCGGTGCTCGCCGTTCACCTCGATCTTCTCGAACAAGGGGAACGTGACGCCGTAGTTCGTGGAGCAGAAGGTCGCGATCTCGTCAGGCGAGCCGGGCTCCTGCTCGCCGAACTGGTTGCAGGGAAATCCGAGCACGCTGAAGCCTCGCGAGGCGTACTTCTCCTGGAGCGCCTCGAGCCCCGTGTACTGCGGGGTGAGCCCGCACTTGGACGCGACGTTCACGAGCAGGAGGGCCTTGCCCTCGTACTCCTTGAGCGAGGAGGCGTCGCCGCTGAGGGTGTTGATCGGGTAGTCGTAAAGAGCCATTCGCGGACCATAGCGGCCGGGTCAATGAGCCACGCCAGGCGAACCGCTGGGACGTTAGGGTCAGCCGACGTGGGCTCGCCGCGCTCGGGCTCCGGAGAGGTCGGCCGATGGCGAACGAGGCAGGTCACCGCTACGAGCAGTTGAGCCCGAAGGCCTACGAGCACCCTGCCGACCGCGCGGCGACGTCGGCGCTGCAGACCATCCCAATGATGGACAAGGTCATCAAGCGCCTGACCGACGTCGCCCACGAGCGGCGACTGCACCAGGTGCTGATCGGCAACGCCGTGCGCATCGGCGAGCACCAGGTGCCAGAGCTGTGGGCGTCGTACGCCAGGGCGGCCAACTCGCTCGACGTCGACCCGCTGCCGGATCTCTACGTCACCCAGACGCCGTACTCGAACGCCATGACCGTAGGTGCGCACCGTCCGACCGTGATCGTCTACTCCGGGCTTCCCGCGTCGTACGAGTCCCACGAGGTCGAGGCGATGCTCGCCCACGAGCTCGGCCACGTGCTGTCGGAGCACTACTACTACACGACCGCGTTCGTGCTGCTCTCCCAGTTCTTGCGCACGACGGTGCCGGGTCCGCTCGCAGGTCTGCCCATCCGCGCGATCTACCTTGCGCTGCTCGAGTGGTCGCGCGCCGCGGAGCTCTCGGCAGACCGAGCGAGCGCGCTCGTCATGGGCGACCCCGAGGTGGTCTGCTCGATGCTCATGCGCATGGCGGGCGGGGCGATCGAGGGGATGAACCTCGACGCGTTCATCGCCCAGGCGATCGAGTACGAGGACGAGGACGATCTGTTCGCCCGGTGGAGCAGGGCATGGGTGGAGATCGCGCTCACGCACCCCTTCGCCGTGCGGCGCGTCCGTGAGCTCGTCGCCTGGGTCGGCACCGGGGAGTTCGACCGCATCCGAGACGGCAGCTACGTGCGCAGGGGCAACGAGCCGCCGCCCTCCAAGGAGTTCCAGGCAGCAGTCGCGCACTATCGCGCGCGCTTCACGGCGATGTTCGAGCGCACGTCGGGCGGCGTACAGCGGCTCGTCGGGCAACTCGAGGACTGGTGGAAGGGAACCCAGCCCGGCGGCAATGAAGACGCCGAGGACTAGGGCGTCAGCTGGCCGTCGACACGGGCGGGCGGCACGGCGTCGTGCGGGGCACAGCGCCGATGGATCGCGCTACTGCTCCTTGGCGTGCTCTTCGATCCCGAAGAGGCCGACCTCCCTGCCGAAGTCCTCGGGGACGAGCGTGGGCGTGTCGGCGTTGAGCACCTCGCCACGGAAGAAGGCCGGCCGGATCGACCGGTAGACCAGCATCAGCACAACCCCCAAGATGAGCGCGATCATGTCGATGACGAAGACGCCGCTCATCTGCCAGTGCGGCCAGAAGGACAGGTCCCACTGCGTCGCGCTGCCGGAGCGCGAAGGGCTCCAGTAGTACCAGAGGTTGTACCCGAGGGCCCCCCAGAGCATGACGGCGCCGAGGAGCGGCAGGATCCCGCGCAGCAAGAAGTTCCTCGCGTTGTCGAACACTGAGCTTCGGAAGAACCAGACACACTCGAGCCCGGTAAGGCCGTAGTAGAAGGCGATCATCACCCCGAGCGCGGACACCGAGTCGGCGATCACCGAGCCCGCAGAGATGTAGTTCATCGCGACGTAGAGCAGGATCGAAACGAGGCCCATGATCACCGTCGCCCACGTCGGGGTGAAGAAGCGACGGTGTGTCTTCGCGAAGGCCTTCGGGACTGCCTTGTAGACCCCCATTGCAAGAACGGTCCGTGCCGTCGGCAGGATCGTGGTCTGGGTGCTGGCTGCCGCCGAGCTCAGCACCATGAGCAGCAACAGGTGAAACAGGACGTTGCCGAACGAGCTGGTCCCGAAGACCGCATGGCCGAGGACCGAGAGCACGTCGTTCACGTTGTTCGGATTCCCGAGCCCGACGCCGGCGGTGCCGACGCCAGCGAACGACTGGACGGAGACGACCACGAGCACGTAGGTGGCCAGGAGGATCAGTGTCGAGAGGACCGCCGCGCGTCCCGGGGTGGTGTGGGGGTTCGCCGTTTCCTCGTTGACCGAGACCGTCGTGTCCCACCCCCAGTAGATGAACAGCATCAACAGGACGCCGTTGATGAACGCGGAGGGCCCCGAGATGTCGAACGGGTTGAACCACGACGCTGCGATCGCGAGGTGGTACGAGGGCGCCGTGCCGTTGCCGACCTTGATCAGTGCCCACACCGACAGCACGACGAGCATCGTGAGCTCGATGCTGAGCAGCACCTTCTGGAAGTTCGCCGAGACCTCGATCCCCACGTAGCAGATGAGGGTCATCACGACGATCCAGGCGATGCCCACGAGCAGCACCCAGACGCTGCTCGCGTTACCGCCGATCGAGCCCGTGTTGAAGAGGAAGAACACGTACTGCCCGGCGATCTGGGCGAGGCTCGCCATGACGAGGACGTCGGCGGCGACGATGCCCCAACCACCCATCCACCCCGTCATCGGGCCGAACGCCCTCGTGCCCCAGGTGAAGGTCGTCCCGCAGTCGGGGTCCTTGGAGTTGAGCTCCTTGTACGCGAAGGCGATGAACAGCATCGGGACGAACGCGATGATCGTCACGATCGGCGCCTGGAGGCCGATCGCGGCGACCACGAAGCCGAGGGTGGCCGCCAGGCTGTAGGCAGGTGCGGTCGAGGCAACACCGACGACCGTGCTTGAGATCAGCCCGAGCGCACCTCGCTTCAGACCCTTTTGCAGATGGTCCGACGTGCCGTCCACTGTTTCGGTGGTCACCGCAACCTCCCCCGAGGCACCGCTGCCGCGTCCCGTCGACTCGGCACGTCCATTGCAAAACGGAACCTAGTGCACCACACTGCGCGCGGAGGACAACTCGACGGCCGGTGCGACCTTCACGCTTCGTCGATTGAGGCTGCCACGCCTCGCGGCGCAACGGTGAGGTCCCGCGGCGCGTCGGCCGTGAGGTGCCTACAGGACGGCGGCGAGCTCGGCAACCGGCAGGTTGTGGGCGTCGCCGACGGGCCCGCAGGTGAGTGCGCCCTCGACGACGTTGACACCTTCGGCGAGCGCGTGGTCCGCGCGGACCGCATCGCGCCAGCCGCTCCGTGCGATCTCGAGTGTGTACGGGAGCGTCGCGTTCACGAGCGCGTGCGTCGAGGTCTCCGGAACCGCGCCCGGCATGTTGGCGACGCAGTAAAAGATGCAGCCCCTGTGCTCGAAGACAGGGTCCGAGTGCGTCGTCGGATGCGTGCCCTCGAAGCAGCCTCCCTGGTCGACGGAGATGTCGACGAGCACCGAGCCGGGGCGCATTCGAGACACGAGGTCGTCGCTCACGAGCTTCGGCGCCTTCGCACCGAAGACGAGCACGGCGCCGATCACGATGTCCGCGGAGATGCACGCCACTTCGATCGCGTGCACGGACGAGGCCACCGTCTCGACCTCGCCGCGAAAGTGGTGGTCGACCTGGCGAAGTCGCTCGAGGTTCTTGTCGAAGATGTGGACGTTCGCGAGCATCCCGACGGCGACGGTAGCTGCGGCCATGCCCGAGACACCTGCGCCGAGCACGATCACGTTGGCAGCCGCAACCCCTGGCACGCCGCAGACGAGCGTGCCTCGGCCACCACCTGAGCGCATGAGGTGGTGTGCACCCATGAGGGGCGCCATGCGACCGGCAACCTCGCTCATCGGTGTCAGCAGCGGGAGCGAGTTGTCCGGAAGCCGGACCGTCTCATAGGCGATCGCCACGTTCCCTGCGGCGAGCAGCGCGTCGGTGCATTGCCGCGAAGCCGCGAGGTGCAGGTACGTGAAGAGCACCTGGCCCTGTCGCAGGCCAAGGAGCGGGTACTCGGACGCGACAGGTTCTTTGACCTTGAGCACGAGGTCTGCCGTGGACCAGACGTCGACGGCCGTGTCGACGATCGTCGCCCCGGTGGCAATGAACTCCGCGTCCGAGATAGACGAGCCCAGACCGGCTCCCGTCTCGATCAGGACCTGGTGACCTGCAGCGGTGAGCTCGCGTGCGGCGGCAGGGGTCAGCGCGACGCGGTACTCGTCGTCCTTCACCTCGCTCGGTACGCCGACGATCATGCGATCCTGCCCGTCACTCGCCGAGGAAGTGCATCACGTGCTTGATCCTCGTGTAGTCCTCGAAGCCGTAGACCGAGAGGTCCTTGCCGTAGCCCGAGTGCTTGAAGCCGCCGTGTGGCATCTCGGCGACGAGGGGGATGTGCGTGTTGATCCAGACGCACCCGAAATCGAGGTCGCGCGCCATGCGCATCGCGCGACCGTGGTCCTGGGTCCACACCGAAGACGCAAGCCCATACTCCACGCCGTTGGCATAGGCGAGCGCCTCTGCCTCGTCGGAGAACTGCTGGACGGTGATCACCGGCCCGAAGATCTCCTGCTGGATCATCTCGTCGTCCTGCCTGAGACCCGCGACCACCGTCGGCTCGATGAAGTAGCCGCGATCCCCCGTCGCCGAGCCACCGGCCGCGACCGACGCGTGCGCAGGTCGCCTCCCGAGTATCCCCGTCACACGCTCGAACTGGTGCACGTTGTTCACCGGGCCGTACAGCGCGTCTTCGTTCTCGGGCCCAGCGGTGACGGTGCCGCGCGCCTGCTCTGCGAGCGCGTCGACGAAGTCCCCGTAGACCTTGGGGCCGGCCAGGACACGCGTTGCTGCCGTGCAGTCCTGACCCGCGTTGAAGTAGCCCGCGATCGCGATCGACTCGGCCGCAGACGCCAGGTCGACGTCGTCGAACACGATGACCGGGGCTTTGCCACCGAGCTCGAGGTGGACCTTTTTGAGCGTGGCCGACGCCGAGGCGGCGACTTCCTTGCCTGCGCGCACCGATCCGGTCACCGAGACCATCTGGGGGATCTCGTGCTCGACGACGAGCCGGCCGGTGTCGCGGTCACCGCAGATCACGTTCATCACGCCGGGGGGCAGGATCTCGGCCATGAGCTCGGCCATGAACAGCGTCGAGACGGGCGTCGTGTCGGAGGGCTTGAGGACGATCGTGTTGCCTGCGGCGAGCGCAGGCGCCCACTTCCAGACGGCCATCATCATCGGGTAGTTCCAGGGCGTCACCGCCGCGCACACGCCGATCGGCTCGCGGCGCACGTACGAGGTGTGCCCGGCCATGTACTCGGTCGCGCCGCGACCTTCCAGCACCCGTGCCGCTGCTGCGAAGAAACGGATCTGGTCGAGCATCGGGGGGAGCTCTTCGGAGTGGGTGAGCCCGATGGGCTTGCCAGTGTTCTCCGACTCGATCTCGACGAGCCGCTGCGCGTTGGCCTCGAGCGCGTCGGCGATCTTGAGCAGGGCGCGGGATCGCTCCGATGGCGTGGTCCGCCGCCAACTGGAGAACGCCTCGAGCGCCGTCTGGCACGCGTGGTCCACGTCCTCGGGCCCAGAAACGGGGCTCTCGATGAACGCCTCGCCGGTGCTCGGGTTGACGAGCTCGACGTAGCGACCTGACTTGGGTGCGCGCTTGGCGCCACCCACGAAGTTCTCGAGCCGATCCATAGAAGCCCCCCTTGCTATCCCGAGTCCCCTCGTGCCGAGGTGACATTCCCATATCCGCAGCCAAAAGGCAAGAATCATCGAAAAATTCCGTCATACCAGCCTTGTAAGACTGGATTCGGATCAAAAGGGCCGTTATACTGTCGCTATCCGCAATCGGTCGCCCACATGGGCGCCCAGCGGACCGAGACCATGCCACGACGAGTGACACAGAAGCCCGGGCCAGCCGCTCCAAAGCGGCGCTCCCAGGACAGCCCCATCATCTCGCCGGTCACCCTTGACGACATCGACCGCAAGATCATCGGGGTCCTCCAGGGCGACGGCCGCTGCCCCTACGGCACCATCGCAGACCAAGTCGGGCTCTCAGAGGCCGCTGTGCGCCGTCGCGTCCAGCGGCTGCGCGAGGCCGGGATCATGGAGATCGTCGCGATCACCGACCCGCTGCAGCTCGGCTTCACCCGGGAGGCACTCGTCGGCATCCGGGTCCAGGGTGACGTGCGCCTCGTGGCCGACAAGCTCGCCTCGATCGACGAGATCAACTACGTCGTGCTCTGCGCTGGCAGCTTCGACATCATCGCCGAGCTGGTCACCGTCGACGACGACAGCCTCGTGCACCTGCTCAACGATGCCATCCGAAGCATCCCTGGCGTCACCGAGGTCGAGACCTTCATCTATCTCAAGCTTGCCAAGCAAACCTTCAACTGGGGGACCCGATGACCACCACTGAGCACTACACCGACGGGCTCGCGAGCACGATGCTCGACGACGAGACGCACTCGATGTCAGAGCGCGCGCGTCGACACCTGTGGATGCACTTCTCCAACATGGGCTCGTACTCGGCCGAGTTCGAGATCCCGATCATGGTGCGCGGCGAGGGCGCCTACGTCTACGACTCACGCGGCAACCGCTACCTCGACGGTCTCTCCGGGCTGTTCTTGAACCAGCTAGGCCACGGCCGGCGCGACCTCGCAGAGGCCGGCGCACGCCAGGCCGCCAAGCTCGCGTACTTCCCGCTGTGGACCTACGCGCATCCGACGGCAATCGACCTCGCAGAGAAGCTGGCGTCGCTCGCCCCGGGCGACATCAACCGGGTGTTCTTCACCACCGGCGGCTCAGAGGCAGTCGAGAGCGCCTGGAAGCTTGCCCGCCAGTACCACCGCCTCCGCGGCGAGCACGACCGCTACAAGGTGATCAGCCGCGACATCGCGTACCACGGGACCACGATGGGCGCCCTCACGATCACGAGCGTGATCCCCTATCGCACGCCGTTCGAGCCACTCGTGCCAGGCGCGATCAAGGTGCCAAACACCAACATCTACCGGGCCCGAGAGCACAGCGATGACCCTGTCGCGTTCGGGATATGGGCCGCTGACCAGATCGAAGAGGCCATCCTTCGCGAGGGTCCCGAGACGGTCGCCGCAGTGTTCTTGGAGCCAGTGCAGAACGCGGGCGGCTGCTTCACGCCGCCCCCCGGGTACTTCCAGCGCGTTCGGGAGATCTGCGACCGGCACGGCGTGCTGTTCATCTCTGACGAGGTGATCTGCGCATTCGGACGGCTCGGGACGTGGTTCGGGGCAGACAAGTACGACTACGTGCCGGACATGATCACCTGCGCCAAGGGGATGACGAGCGGCTACGCGCCGCTCGGCGCGCTCCTCGTGAGCGATCGAGTCGCCGAGCCCTTCCTTCACGACGACAACACGTTCCTGCACGGCCTCACGTTCGCGGGCCACCCCGTGAGCTGCGCGGTGGGGCTGAAAAACATCGAGATCTTCGAGAACGAGCGCGTCTTGGAGCACGTCACTCACATGCAGACCTACCTCGAGCAACAGCTCCAAGAGCTCCGAGCGCTCCCGATCGTCGGCGATGTGCGCGGCACGGGCTACTTCTGGGGCATCGAGCTCGTCCGGGACCAGGGCACGCGCGAGACGTTCTCCCACGAGCACGCCGAGCGGCTGCTGCGCGGCTTCGTCTCACCAGAGCTGTACAAGCGCGGCCTCATCTGCAGGTCCGACGACCGTGGCGACCCCGTCGTGCAGATCGCTCCCCCGCTCATCTGCGGCACCGCGGAGCTCGACTCCATCGTCGGGATCCTTCGAGACGTGCTCGCCGAGGCCGTCTCGATGCGATAGCCGTGGGCGCCCCCCACGCGTCGGTGTGGTGGGCGACGCTCGCACGGCCACCGGCGCCGCGCGCGCCGCTTGCTGGCGACCTCGACGTCGACGTCGTCATCGTCGGCGCGGGCTTCACGGGCCTGTGGACTGCGCTCTTCTTGGCCCGGCACGACTCCTCGCTGCGCATCGCCGTCCTCGAGGCCGGCGTCGCTGGGGCGGGCGCGTCGGGTCGCAACGGCGGGTGGGCGTCAGCGCTCTACCCGATCTCGCTCACGAGGATCGAGGCGACCCAGGGACGCGACGCGATGCTGCGGCTCCGAGGCGCGCTACGTGACGGGGTGACCGAGCTCGGCGAGATCGCCCATGCCGAGGGCATCGACTGTGACTACGAGCGCGGGGGCTCGATCACCCTGGCCCGCTCCCCGGTGCAGGCGGCCCGGCTCCGCGGCCAGCTCGCCGCGGCCGAGGCACGTGCAGACGATCTCGTGTGGCTCGACGAGCCCGCAGCGCGCGAGCGCTGCGCTGCGAGCGACGTGCTCGGCGCGCTGTTCACGCCGCACTGCGCTGCAGTGCATCCCGCCAAGCTGGTCACGGGGCTCGCCGACGCGGTGACGCGACGTGGCGTCTGCATCTTCGAGGACACGACCGTGACTGCCATCGAGCCTGGCGACGGGTGGCAGCGCCCGCGTGCGGTCACCGCGCAAGGGACGGTGCGGGCCGACGTCGTGGTCCGCGCGACAGAGGGGTACACCCCAACGCTCCCCGGCGCCAGGCGAGCCGTAGTGCCCCTGTACTCGCTCGTGGTCGCGACCGAGCCTCTGCCGTCGACGTTCTTCGACCGAGTGGGCCTCGCGCACCGCGAGACGTTCAGCGACGCGAGGCACCTCATCATCTACGGGCAGCGCACGGCTGACGACCGCCTTGTGTTCGGCGGGCGCGGCGCCCCCTACCACTTCGGCTCGCGAGTCGAGGCAAGGTTCGACAGCGAGCCGGATGTCTTCGGCAAGCTCGAAGCGACGCTCGTCGAGCTGTTCGGCGAGATCCCCGTGGCGATCCCCTTCCACTGGGGCGGCCCGCTTGGCGCGACGAGGGACTTCTCGCCCTACGTCCGCTACGACCGCGAGCACGGCGTGGCAGCTGGCGGTGGCTACGTCGGCGACGGCGTCGTGCTGAGCCACCTAGCGGGCCGCACCCTCGCCGAGCTCATCGTCGGGGAGGCGACCGAGCGGACCACGCTGGCGTTCGTTGGGCACGCCCCGCGCAACTGGGAGCCCGAGCCGCTTCGGTGGCTCGGGATAAACGCCGGGCTGCTGGCCGCGGACCTGGCTGATCGGCGCGAGGCGGCCACGGGACGGACCTCCATGTTCGCACGGGTGCTCGATCGGCTCCACGGGGACTGACCGGAGAGACACGCCAAGAGGTCGACCGCCTCGTAGCATCGACGCACCGTGGCATACCCAGATGGACACGACGTGCCCGCTGGCGCCCCCACGACCCCGACCGCCGCAGACTCGGTCGAAGTCGAGCCCGCCGTCGTCACGCCTGCCTCTGGGGGTGACGCCCAGGACGTCGCAGAGCCCACACTCCCGGGCGCCGTCGCCGAGTCGCCGCTAGCTCCAGGGTCGGTCGAGGCGGCGCCCGACGCTGCTGCGAGCGAGGCGACGTCGCGACCGCGGCGCTCTGCGAACTGGGGTCTGCTCGCAGTCGTGCTCGCGCCGATCCTCGGCAACCTCCCGGCGATCCTGCAGCTCACCAAGTACCAGCCCGAGTCGAAGTCCTCGGGCATCGCCTTCATCACCAAGCTCGGCTTTTTGCCGGGCCAGTCGTACATCGACCCCAACGTCGGCTACAACTCCCAGGCCGTCGGCCACGCCGCCGCGCTTGCGTGGCTGCACGGGCACGTCCCGTGGTGGAACCTCGACGCGGGCCTCGGCCTCCCGATCGCCGCCAGCATCCAGAACGCGAGCTTCTTCCCGCTCGTGCTCCTCCAGGCGCTCACCAACGGCTCGCTCTGGTACCACGTCGGGCTCGAGATCGTGGCCGGCGTCGCCACGTATCTGCTGCTGCGCCAGCTGCGCTGCTCGCCGATCGCGGCGACCGCCGGGGGGATCGCGTTCGGCCTCTGCGGCTCCTTGGCGTGGCTCACGAACGCGCCCGCGAACCCGCTGCCGTTCCTGCCGATGTGCCTCCTCGGGATCGAGTACGCCGTCAGCGCAACCGCTGCGCGGCGGCGCGGCGGCTGGATCGTGCTCGCGCTCGGCGTGTGGCTCTCGATCGTCGCGGGGTTCCCCGAGGTCACCGTCATCGACGGCGGGGTGGTGGCGTGCTGGTTCTTGCTCCGGCTCGCCGAGCGACCGCGCGCCTGGCGAGGGCTGCTCACGAGGGGTGCGCTCGGCGGCGGGGTCGGCGTCCTGCTCGCGCTGCCGGTGCTCAACGCGTTCGCGCGGCTCATCCACCACGGCCAGATCGGCTCGCACACGAAGGCGCTCGCCGACCTGGTCCTCCCCAAGGCCAGCGTCGCGCAGTTCGTCGCGCCCTACCTGTTCGGCGGGATCTTCGACAACACCGACCCGACCCTGACGGCGGCGTGGTCGAGGACCGGCGGCTACGCGGGGGTCATGCTCTTCGTGCTCGCGATCGGCGGGCTCATCGGGGCGATGTGGCACAGCCGCGAGCGGCTGCTGCGCTGCCTGCTCGCAGCCTGGGCGATCCTGTTCGTCGGCGCGTCCTTCGGGGTGACGGGCCCCCACCAGATCGTGGAGAACGTCCCGGGGCTCCTGCACATCGCGACCTTCCGCTACGCGACGGGGTCCGCCCTGCTCTGCATGTGCGTGCTGGCCGCCTTCTGCATCGACGACGTCCTGGGCGCGTCGCCAATGCGCGCGCTCGCCCAGCTGGTGCCCGGCATGGTGGCCGCCCTCGCGGCCTTCGCGGTCGGGTTCGTCGCCACGCCGTCGGGTCGCGCGTGGGCGCACCTGCACCTGCCGCGGTGGTACTGGGGCAGCATCGCGATCCTCGGTCTCGGCATCCTCGCGGTGCTCGTGTGCGTGTCCTTTGCCTACTTCGGGAACCGCAGGCTCGCCCACGGCGTCCTCGCCGCGCTCTTGGTCGGCGAGACCCTGGGCTTTTTCATCGTGCCGATCCTCGCGTGGCCGAGGGCGGTGCACTACGACACTGCGCCCGTCACGTTCCTTCGCACCCATCTCGGCACCCAGCGCTTCTACACGATCTCGCCGATCGCGCCCAACTACGCCACCTACTACGGCATCGCGTCGCTCGACGCGTCGGACCTGCCGGTCCCACGCAACTGGAGCAACTTCGTCGCGACCCGGCTCGACCCCTGCATCCTGCCGTGGCAGTTCGGCAACGGCGGTCAGGTGCCGCACTGCGTCCCGCCGCTGTTCGAGTTCATCAAGCACAACGCCACCTACGAGCAGTCCGGGGTCAAGTACTTCCTCATGGGGACACGGACGACGCTGGACGGCTTCTTGCAGCCTCAGCACAAGCCCGGCGCACCGACGCCCGACGGCGCAGCGACCATGCAGCTGACGTGGCAGGCCCCGGCGTACTACCCCGGCGGCGTCCTTTCTGCGATCGACCTCAAAATCTTCGACGCCGTGCCAAGCCCACTGCTGACAACGGTGTGCACGGACCACGCCTGCACGTCGGCGACCCCGACGAAGCCAGGACCAGGCGTCGTGCCGTTCCGCCTCGCGGCCCCCCTCACGCTCGGTCCGACCCTGTCGGTCACGCTGACGGCCACCAATGCCTCGCCAATCCACGTGATCACCATCGTGCGGAACTTCGAGTCCCCCGCGAACGTGATCGCCGACGGGACGACGCTGAACCGGCAGGCCGACGCCACCTTCGTGTACGAGGCGAGGTCGATCCCCTTCCTCGTCGACGCGACGCCGAGCGCGAACATCTACCAGCTCCCCCACTGGTCGCCCATCGCCACGGCACCGGGCTGCGACGTGGCGGCGCACTCGATGACGTCGTTCACGGTCAACTGCCCGAAGTCGACCGTGCTCACCTATCGAGAGCTGGCCGACCCAGGCTGGAAGGCGTCCGTCGGCGGGAAGTCGGCACCGATCACGACCTATGAGGGCGTGTACCAGCGCATCACGGTGCCCAAGGGCACCTCGGCGGTCCACTTCAGCTACGCGCCGCCTGACTCGACGATCGCGTGGCTCGCCGCGCTCCTCGGGGTCTTAGCGATCATTGCGGGGCTCCTTCGCCGCCGCCTGTTCGGCGCGTCGCCGGTCGGCGGGGACGACCAGCACCTCGCCGCCGCGCCTCCGACCCCGACGTCGGCCGCCTAGCCCGAGGGACCGAGCCTCGCCCCGAGCTCGCCCAGCAGGTGCGCGGTCGCGGGGTAGTTGGACCCGAGCAAGATGCGCGCGCGCGAGCGCGTGAGCGCGACGACCGAGCCCGCGGGCGGGGTCGCGATGGCGACCGGCACGTCGTAGTCGTCGATGCTGAGGTCCAGGCGGTTCATGCCCCCGTCAGGACTCGTGAGCGTCGCGTCGAACACCAGGACCTGGCCCTCGGCGCCGATCGTGACGGCGACGTCGAGGCGTCCCTTGCGCGGGAGCGCAATCGGCAGCCCGAGCGTCGAGGGGAGCCGCACGTGGTCGAACCGGAACGTCGCAGTCGTGGTCCCCGGTGCGCGGGTCATCGCGATGCGGTGCGCCGCGAAGCGGGCCAGGTCGGGGTGGCGCAGGAGGTGGGCGAGCTCGCCCAGCGCGCCATGGACCTTTGGCGATGTCGTCCTGAGCCATGGTGCGCCGAGCAGTGAGGACATCGAGGCGGCGTTGAGGTAGAGGCCGCGGCCGACGACGCGGCCCTCGACGGTGACGGTGAGAATGCTGAGCGAGTCGGACGCGACGAGGTCGGCCGTGCCGTGGACGAAGTCGAACTCGCAGGTGGCGGTCACCGAGATGCCCGAGCTGTCAGAGAACGTGAGCAGCCCCGTCGCGGTCGTGATCGGCCCGGGGCCCACCTGGAGGTGCCTGGCGGAGGGGACGGCGGAGGTGCTCGAGGTCGCCGCGAGCGTCGCCGCGGCGGCGACGAGGGCGACGAGCACGAGGACGGCTGCGACTGCGACGACCCTTGTGCTGCGCACGCACCCTCCTGCGGGTGATGGTATCGGTGTCAGCGAAAGTCCCGCGAGGCGGCGACCGGCGCGCCGAGCTCGAGGGCACAGACGTGCTCGGCGGTCACCGCGAGCGCGCCCTGGGCCCGCTCCAGTCGACCACGGATCACGAGCGCGGGGGCCGTCGCCGCCACGTGGCGCCACCGCGCCCACGCGCCCTTGGAGAAGATGACGTTGACGTGGCCCGTCTCGTCCTCCAGGTTGAGGAACACCGCGCCGTGCGCGGTCTCTGGGTGCTGTCGGTGGGTCACGACGCCGGCGACGACGACGCGCTCGGCCTCCGCGCCGAGGAGCGCTGCCGCAGGGAGCACCCCTCGGGCCGCGAGCCCAGGACGGGTGAGCGACATCGCGGTGGCCTCCGGGGCGAGCCCGAGCGACCAGAGGTCGTCGGCCACGACCTCGAGCGCGGTGGGCTCGTCGAGCGCCGGTGCGACCGCGCCCGTCACGATGCCCTCGAGGCGGTCCGGTGACGACTGCGCCGCCGCGGCCGCGGTCCACGTGAGGGCTCGCCGGCTCTTGCCGGTCGCGTCGAGCGCCCCTGCGGCCGCGAGCGCCTCGAGCTGGGCGCGACTCACCCCCGCGCGGCGCACCAGGTCCTCCTGGCCGTGCCACGGCGCGCCGCCGCGAACGCGCTCGGCCACCGCTCGGCCGAGCCCGCGCACCGTCGTGAGCCCGAGCCGCACGCGCAGCCCTGGGCCGCCGGGGTCCGGCTCGAGCGTCGCGTCAGGCCCCGAGCAGTCGACGTCGGGGCGCGCGACGGCGACCCCGTGTCGGCGCGCGTCGGCGACCAGGCTCTGGGGCGACCAGAACCCCATCGGCTGGGCGTTGAGCAGCGCAGCGAGGAACGCGGCGGGGTGGTGCCGCTTGAGCCACGCCGAGCAGTAGACGAGGTGGGCGAACGACACGGCGTGCGACTCGGGGAAGCCGAAGTTCGCGAACGCGGCAAGCGCGGCGTAGATCGCGTCGGCGGCCTCGGTCGCGACGCCGCGCGCCGCCATCCCCGAGTAGAGCCGGTCCTTCAGGCGAAGCATGCGCAGCTCGGAGCGCTTGGCCGCCATCGCCTGGCGGAGCTCGTCGGCCTCGGCGGGGCTGAACCCCGCGACCGCGACGGCGATCTCCATGAGCTGCTCTTGGAAGAGGGGCACCCCGAGGGTGCGCGCGAGGATCGGCTCGGTGAGCGGGTGCAGGTAGGTGACGGGCTCCTCGCCGCGGCGCCGACGCAGGTACGGGTTGACCGCGTTGCCCTGGATCGGTCCGGGCCGGATGAGGGCGACCTCGATCACGAGGTCGTAGAAGCACCTCGGGCGCAGCCGCGGGAGCGTCGCCATCTGGGCGCGCGACTCGACCTGGAAGACCCCCACGGTGTCGGCCGAGCACAACAGGTCGTAGACGCGCTCGTCCTGGGGCAGCTGGGAGAGGTCGAGCTCCTCGCCGGTGGCGTCGCGCACGAGGTCGACGGTGCGATGCAGCGCGTCCAGCATCCCGAGCCCGAGCAGATCGAACTTGACGAGCCCGATCGCCGCGCAGTCGTCCTTGTCCCACTGCAGCACCGTGCGGCCCGCCATGCGCGCCCACTCGACCGGGCACACCTCGACGACGGGGCGGTCGCAGATCACCATGCCGCAGGCGTGCAGGCCGAGGTGCCGTGGGCGACCCAGGGCCTCGGTCGCGAGCATCGCGGCGAGCGGCGAGATGCCGGCGCTGGTGGCGGCGTCACCGGCGAGGACGTCTCTGTCGTGTCCGAAGCGGTGCTCAACGCGGGCGGCAGCCGCGGCGGCGCTGACCGCGGTGTCCCCGAGTGCGCGCGTCACGTCGCGCACCGCGGAGCGCGGCCGGTACGTGATGACGTTCGCGACCTGGGCTGCGTGGCGTCGTCCGTACCGCGCGTAGACGTACTGGATCACCTCTTCGCGGCGTCCCGACTCGATGTCGACGTCGATGTCGGGGGGGCCGTCGCGCGCGGGCGACAAGAACCGCTCGAAGAGCAGGCCCAGCGACACCGCGTCGGCGTTGGTGATCCCGATCGCGTAGCAGACCGCTGAGTTCGCGGCCGAGCCACGGCCCTGGCAGTAGATGCCCTCGCGGTGGCAGAACTGCGTGATGTCCCAGACGATGAGGAAGTACCCCGCGTAGCCGAGCGACCCGATGACCGCGAGCTCGTGGTCGAGCTGCGCCCAGGCACCCGCGACACGCTCGGCGTCACGGGTGCCGTAGCGGCTGGTCGCACCGTGCTCGACGAGCCTCGCGAGGAACCCCTGCTCGCCGAGCCCGTCGGGGGTCGGGAAGTCCGGGAGCCGGGGCGCGACCAAGCGCAGGTCGAACGCGCAGTCGAGCGCGAGCTCGGCGGCCCGGTCGGTGGCCCCGGGGAAGCGCGCGAAGCGACGCTCCTGCTCGACCGCCGAGCGCAGGCACGCGACCGGTGCCGGGGCGATCCAGCCCTCCATCTCTGCGAGCGAGCGCCGTGCGCGCACCGCGGCGAGCGTGCCCGCGAGGCGGAACGACGCGGCGGTCGCGTAGTGGACGTTGTTCGTGACGACGACGTCGACGCCCGCCTGCAGCCCGATGGCGGCGAGCTCGTCGTTGCGCGCCGCGTCGAGTGGGTCGCCGTGGTCCCACAGCTCGACCGCGACGTTGCCCGCGCCGACGGCGGCAACGAGCCGGTCGAGCTCGCGCCGTGCAGCGCTCGGGCCGCGCTCGCAGAGGGCGGCCGGCACCGTGCCCTTGCGGCACCCCGTGAGCACCAGCCAGTGCCCTCTGTTGCGGTCCGCGAGCTCGTCGAGCCCGACGGTGGGGCACCCCTTCTCGCCGAGCCGCAGGTGCGCGTCGGCGAGGAGCTCGGACAAGGCGGCGTAGCCCACGGGGTCGCGCGCGAGCACGACGAGGTGCTCGCCGGTGGGATCCTCCACGCCGGTGCGTGGACCGCCGCCGAGGAGGGTCAGCTCGGCGCCGAAGACGCTCGGGACCCCGAAGGCGCGCGCCGCCTCCGCGAAGCGGACCGCGCCGTAGAGGCCGTGGTGGTCGGTCAGCGCGAGTGCCTCGAGGCCAAGCGACGCCGCGGTCGCGACCAGCTCTTCGGGGTCCGACGCACCGTCGAGGAAGCTGAAGCCCGAGTGCGCGTGCAGCTCGGCGTACCTCTCCATCAGTCGTAGATCCCCGACAGCCACCACCGCGACCGTTCCGCGCGAAGCAGCACCGCGAGCCCGTCGTCGCAGAGCACCTGGAGGTGCGCACGGCGGCGCGACACCCCCCACCACCGCTCCGCCATCGGCCAGGGGCCACAGTGCGCGGCCACGACGCGCGGCCTGCCTGCCTCGAACTCGAGACGGGCGGGCACCGCGCTCAGCAGCCCTGTCGCGCTGACGGCCACACGGCGGCCGTGGTCGTCGAGCAGCGCCACGTGGAGGGGTCGCGAGGGGATCGACGCGGGCGAGGGCGACGGGAGGCGGCCCGGCCACGGGGCGACGTGGTCGCGCCCCTCGCTCACCGCGTCCGCGCTCCCCCACGGCACGAGCGCGGCGCGGTCGTCGGGCGTGCGCCCGCCGCCGAGCCGCGCGACGGTCACCGCCCCGTGGCCGAGACGCTGCTCGAGACGATGCACCGCGGCAGCAGCGCGCACGTCGGCACCGCCGCGCTCCCCGAAGAACCCCCGCTGGACCTCAGTCGGCTCGTCGCGGCAGCGGACCGCGTCGAGCCGACGCAGCGCCGCGTAGTCGCGGAGCCCCGGCAGCTCGCCGTCGACGCCACGAGCGACGCGGTGCCGACGCACCGCGTCGAGGCCGAAGCGCTCGAGCACGCGGGCCTCTTCGAGCCCGGCGAACCGCCCCAAGGTGTGCAGGCCGAGCCGCTGGCACGCCGCGGCGAGGTCGGGGTCGCGCAACGTGGCGATCGACCACGGCGCGAGGAACGAGCCCGTCGAGCCCGGCGCGACGAGCACCGAGGCGCGCGCGGCGAGCACCGCGGCGAACAGTCCCTCGGCGGCTCCCACGCAGACCCGTCCCGCGCCGCCCAAGAGCGGGCCGACCACGCCCTTCAGGTGCTCGGTGAACGCAGCCTCCCCGCCGAAGAACCGACTCGGGCCCCTGGACGGGATCGCGAGCACGCCCAGGCGCACCGGTCGCGCGAACGGGGCGAGCTCGACGGCGGCGTCGAGCACCTCGGCGAAACCGCGCGGCTCCTCGCCGCGCGGTCCCTCCGTAGAGAGCGACGGGCACCACAGCACCACGAGCCGCACCATCAGCTGGCCACGGCGACGGCCCCTTGGGCCCCGGGCAGCCACAGTGACACGTACCGAGGTCGTCCGGTGATCCCGCGGCCGACCGCGCGGACCACCGCGCGACGGCTGACGAGCCGTCCATTGGCGTGCCATGCCGCCTCGGTGACCTCCAAGGCGAGCTCGCTCGGAACCGGCCAGTCGTCACGATGCTCGGCGAGCACGACGAGCACCGCGGCACGGTCCCGCGCGCGTGCGAGGAGCCGGCGTGCTGCGGTGTGCGCGACTCGAGCAGGTGGTCGCGCGAGCACGACGTCGACGCCCTCGAACAGCTCGGCGGTCGCAGCGGCCCACGCCCCACGGGGGCGCGGCACGAAGACGACGCGGCGGAGGTCGACACCAAGCTCTGCCATGGCGACCACACCGGGATCGTCGAGGCCGACCGCGGCGCACCAGTGGCCCGCGGTCGAGGCCGCAGTGAGCAGCGCGAGGCCGAGCGAGGTCGCCCCCCACCCGGGCGAGCCGGTCACCACGACGGTGCCACCTCGGCGCAGCGCGCCGTCGGGCAGGAGTGAGCTGAGGGGAGCTGCGACCGGCAGGAGGCGGCTCGACGCGGGGGAGGTCGGGCGGATCGCCATGGCGAGGGCGGCGGTCGAAGCGGGCAGTTCGGAGCGTGGGGCGAACATATGTTCGTACACTACCCACCGTCTCTGACGCGGGCCACTGGGCCCGAGGGCCTGCAGTAGGGCCAGTTCACGCGCCAGAAGCGTCCCTCCTAGAAGGCCCCCAGCCGATCGAGCAGCCGCCCGTAGGCGGCCCCATCACCCTCGACGACGAGCGGTGCGACCCTGAACCGATCCGTCCCGATGCCAGCGAGGTCACGGCCAGAGGCCGCGAGCAGCAGCGCTGGCGCGGAGCCCCGCACGGTCACGTCAGGGGACCCGCCTGCCCTCGACCACGACGATGCGCCGTCGCCAAGTGAGACGAACCACGACCTCGCACCGTCGGTGAGCTCGACCGTCGATGTCGCTGCGATCCCGTCGGTCTGGTCGGCCTCGTCGTTGTCGGGGTGCGAGAAGAACCACAGCAGCTCGTCGATGCCGTCCGCGCTCAGCACGTCGTCCATCACAGAGACGGCGCCGACAGCGAGCTCGGCGTCTGTTCGGTGCACGAGCGTCTCGAGCGCCATGCGGCGCCGCCAGAAGTGGATCGTCGTCGCCTCTGGCACGAACGTGAGTGTCGGAGCGTCATCGGGACGGTCGAGCAGCGCGCGGTCGAGCTCGTCGGACCACCGCTGGACCCACCCAATCGGATCGTCGTCTGCCGCGCGTGTCAGGAAATCGTCTTGATCGAGGAACGTGCCGTGCGCGATCACGTGGCCGCGACCCTGGTACACGCGCGCGAGGTGGTCGCACAGGCCCGTGACGTCCCACTCGGGACACGTTGGCACCGGTGCAGCCAGATCTGTCGCCGCCGCGTCGCAGAACAGCTGGAAGTCAGCAGCACGGAGCGCGTCGTAGGCGTCCCCGGGAAGCCAGGTCGCGTCGATCGGTTCAGTCATCTCGTCTCCTTGGTCGATCGGACTCTAGGGTGGCTCCGTCATCGGAGGAGTCGACATGTGCGGACGCATCGCGCTGTACACGCCACCGCGCGCGCTCGCACGGCTGCTCGACGCCGCGCTCGCCGCCGGCCTCGACCCCGACGCCGCCGAGCCCAGCTGGAACGTCGGGCCTACCCGCACACTCTTCGGTGTCGCGATGAAAGGCGGCGCGCGCGTCCTGGACGAGTACCGGTGGGGGCTCGTGCCGTGGTGGTCGAAGGACCCTGGTTCGGCGACCAAGACCTTCAACGCCCGAGCCGAGACGGTGACGACAAGGCCCACCTTCCGAGATGCGTTCAAGAGCCATCGGCTGCTGGTGCCCGTCGACGGATTCTTCGAGTGGGACCGCCGTGGCGGCACCAAGGTCCCGCACTTCTTCACGAGGGCCGACGGAGGCCCGGTCGTGCTCGCCGGCCTCTTCGATCGCTGGCGCGACCCGGGCGCACCGGACTCGCCACCGCTCGTCACCTGCACGGTGCTCACCACCTCGCCCGGCCCCGACGTCGACGGGATCCACAACCGGATGCCCGTCGTCATCGAGACGGACGCCTTCGACCTGTGGCTGACGGCCCGCGCGGACGAGCTGGACGCCGTCCAGGCCCTCCTTCAGCCCGCTCCCGCCGGCACCCTCGTGCACCACCCGGTGGACGCCAAGGTTGGCAACGTGCGAAACGACGGGCCCGAGCTGATCGCCGCCGCTCGCGGCTGACCTACGCGGACTCGATCAGCTCGGCGAGGAGCGAGGGGGTGATGTTCCGCCCCGTGGCGATCATGGCGACGGGGCCGTCGTCGAAGGGGACCATGCCGAGCTCGGCCGCTGCCAGCGCTATCGCGGCGGACCCTTCGAGCACCAGTCCCTGCTCAACTGCCGCGGTGCGAACCGCCGCGCGGATCTGGGGCTCTTCGAGGGTCACGACCTCGATGCCGAGGTCGTTGATGATCGCGATCGTGATCGAGCCCTCCTCGATCGCCCCGGCGAGGCCGTCAGCGATCGTGTCGTGGAAGTCGATATCGACGGCGTGGCCGGCGAGGAGCGACGCCACCATCGCGGCGTAGCTGGACGGCTGCAGGCCGAGCAAGTGGACGTTGCTCGCCTGGCCCTGCAGCGCGAGCCCGATCCCCGACAGCAGGCCCCCGCCGCCGACGGGGACAAGCAGGTGCGCGAGCTCGGGCAGCTGGCCGAGGAGCTCGGTCGCGACCGTCGACTGCCCTGCGATCACGTTGGGGTCGTTGTAGGGCGAGATGAACGTCGCCCTGCGCTCCTCTGCGAGCGCGAGGGCGAAGTCCTGCGCCTCTGCGAACGTCTCGCCGTGCTGGACGAGCTCGATGTCGAACCCCTTCAGCTTCGCGACCTTGACGGCCGACGCCGTCGTCGAGAGCACGACTGTCGCCGGCACCTCCAAGAGCTGCGCCGCGTAGGCGACGCCGAGCCCGTGGTTGCCCGCCGAGCAGGTCACCACAGCGACGTCTGGTCGCTCGAGGATCGCTGCGGAGACAGCGGCGACCGCGCCCCTGACCTTGAACGAGCCGGTGGGCTGCAGCGACTCGAGCTTGCACCACAGCGTCCCGCCGCCGACGTGCAGCGGCACCACCGCGGTCGAGCGCAGGTGGCGGGCCACGGCCTGGCGCGCGGCGTCGAACTGCGCCGCTGTCGGTGGCCGGACCGCTCGCGTCATGGACTCACGACGCTACTGCCGACTGGCGCGGGGCGTACGCAGTGGTTGCCCGCATGTCACATCGGACGGCTGCTCTCGAGTGGCCGCGCGGCTCAGGGAACGAGGGACAGTCCGCCGTCGAGGTTGATGCCCGTCCCGGTCACGTAGGACGCGCGAGCCGACAGGAGGAACGTGCACAGGTCCGCGAACTCGTCAGCGAGCCCGAACCGTCCGAGCGGGACCCGCGCGGTGTGCGCGGTCGACTCGTAGAAGTCGACGATCTTGACGCCAGTCGCGGCAGCGCGCCGCTCCCACTGCCCCGACTGCACCAGCCCGATCAGGACAGCGTTGACTCGGATGCCCCGCGGTCCGAGCTCGCGCGACAGCGCCTTGGTGAGCGCCAGGCCCGCGGCGCGCGACGCCGAGGTCGGTGTCGTGTTGGCCTCGGGCGCCTTGGCGCTGATCGCAAGCACGTTGACAATCGCGCCGCCTCGCTCGAGGTGCATCGAGCCTCGCCGCGCGAGCCGGGCGGCCGCGAGCACCTTCAGCTCGAAGTCGCTCTGCCACTGCTCGTCCGTCGACTCCACGACGGGCACCGCCATCGCGCGCCCGGCGTTCGACACGATGCCGTCGAGGCGGCCGAACCGATCCGCGGCCGCGTCCACGAACGCATCGAGAGCGACGCCGTCAGTGACGTCGACCTGGGCGACAAAGGGATCTCCTGACGCAAGGGCCTCTCTCGTCGCGTCGAGGCGTCGCTCGTCGCGACCGCACACCGCGACCCGAGCGCCCTCGGCGACGAGCCGGCGCGCGAGCGCCAGGCCGAGGCCGTCGGTCCCACCCGTAATGAGCACCGCACGGCCGTCGAGCTCAAGGTCCATGTCGCTGGCTCCCGTCTCTCGCGAGTGGCTCCGTCGTCGCACCGCCGCTGTCCGTGCGTGCGAGGCCAGAACGCAGCCGCCGCAGCTGTGCGGCGGTCGTCACGTGCACGAGGCGCAGCTCGGGTCGGGGCGGGTTGCAGAGGAACTCGCTCATCTCGACGTGGCGCTGCGCGTGCGTCGTCCAGGCCCACGCGATGATGGACACCTCCGGATCGGTCCGCAAGAGGTTCCGCAACCGCTCCTTGTTGCCGTTCCAGAGCTCCTGGCTCAGCACAGCCCTGCGAAGCGAGCGTCGAAGCACCCGCGACATGACCGTGCGCCGGGGGAGGTCCAGCAGCACGACCGTGTCGGCGCGCTCCAAGAGCAGCGGCGCGACCTGGCGGTAGTTCCCGCACACGACCCAGCGCTCGTCGTCCATGAAGGCGGCGACGGCGGTGCGGAACGCCTCGTCGTCGAGCGGCGTCCAGCCTGCTTGGTGGAAGATGCCGTCGAGCTCGTGGTGCGGGATCGGCCGAGTGGCGGCAATTCGGCGCGCGAGCGTGGTCTTTCCCGATCCGCTCGTGCCACGGATGATGACGCGTCGTGCGTCGCTCGGGAGTTGCACCTCGGTCCAAGGCGCCACGTGGGGATGGTACCGCCCTACGATCCGCGCCATGGCTGACGAGGTGCGACCCTCGTCGATCGTCAGTCGCCTCGTGGCCGTCGTGTTCCTGCAGTGGCTCGGCGCGACATCGGTCCTGCCGCTCCTGCCGCTGTACCTGCGTCAGAAGGGTGCGACGCCCTCGACGACCGGGGTGGTCATGGCGGCGTACTTCATCGGTGGCCTGGTGTTCCAGTTCGTCGCAGGACGGCTGTCGGACCGCTACGGGCGACGGCCAGTGCTCGTGGCCGGGCTCGCGTTCTACGCGCTGGCATGCCTCGGCTTTCTCCTGCCGCTGTCGCCCCTTGCCTACGGCGCGATGCGCTTCATGCAAGGCGGCGCTGCCGGTGCGGCCGAGGTCGCGACGCTTGCCACCGTCGCCCTCGTCGTGCCGGCAGAAGGACGCGGCCGCGCGTCGTCGCGGATCTACGCCGCCCAGCTGGGCGGCGCCGCGTTCGGTCCCTTGCTCGGCGCCTTCGTCGGGATCCGCGAGATGACCTTCGTCTTCCTCTTCGCTGCCAGCGCCGCGAGCATCGCGGCCATCCCCGTGCTGCGGAGCAACCTCGGACCACGCACCGTCCGCAACGAGCCGCTGCCCCCGGTCACGATCGACACCCGCCTGGTCGGCGCGGTCTGCGTGGCTGCGGCGCTCGGCCTCGTCATCGGCGCCTACGAGTCGTGCTGGACGCTGCTCATGCACTTCAAGCACGCCTCGTCGTTCCAGCTCGGTCTCTCCTGGACGCTGTTCGCGCTCCCCTACGTCGTGTGCTTCCGGATCGGCGGGTGGTTCGCGGACCACACCGACCGACGCTCGTTCGCGACCTTCGGGGTCCTCAACGCCTGCGCCTTCTGCGCGATCTATCCGCTGCTGGGCACGGTCGACGCGCTCCTCGCGTTCAGCTGCTTCGAGGCGGTCGGCTCCTCGCTCGCGCTCCCGTCAGCCCAGTCGATCCTGACGGAGGGCTCGGACCCTCGGGAGATCGGGCGCCGTCAGGGCGTGTTCACGACCGCCCAGACCGCGGCGATGGCCGTCTCGGCCATGGTCTCAGGCACGCTGTTCGAGGTAGGCCCTGCGGTCCCGTTCCTCACGATGGCGCTCGTCAGCACTGCTCTCGTGTGCGCGGTCCCGTTCATCTGGCGGCGCGTGCCGGGGCGAGTCGAGCGGCACGTCGCCGGTGCGGCACCACCGCTCTGACCGTCGTTCCGGCTCGCAAACGACCCCGTAACGCGGCACGGCCGTGGCGCCCGGTTGGGCGCCACGGCCGTGGCCGGGTGATCTGAGCTCGCTGGCTATGCGTGCCAGGTCGAGGTGAAGAACAGCACTGCCTGGTTCGGCTGGAGCACTGGCTTGGCTGGCGCAGGGGTCTCGAAGGTCTTCCAGTTCTGCACGTAGGCCTTAGCCGCCACACCGAGCACGACTCGGTCGGTCCACAGGTACGGGAGGTCCTTGTTGATCTGGGCGTTGACCGCGGCCCACGCCCTGGTCCGCGCCGTCTGCGTGGTCGCTGCCATTCCCTGAAGCATCAACTTCTCGGTGACTGGGTCGAGGTTGTACGCGAAGTTGAGGTGGGACTTGGTCGAGAACCAGGGGTAGTTGAGGTCCGGCGAGACCCCACCGAACTGTGACCAGGTCACTGCCTGGTACAGGCCGAAGATCGCGTCGCCGATGAGCGTGCCCTGCGAGACGCCGTTCAAGCTCACGGTGAGCCCGACTGCACCGAGCATCGACTGGACCAGCGTCGCCGCTGTCAGCACGGCCGGGTCGCCCTGGACATACGTGAGGGTGAAGTGCCGCGAGCCGGCCGCCACCTTCTTCACGTAGATCTTTGCCTGGGCGACGTTGTACGCGGGGTACGCCTGCTTCTTGTAGTACTGGGACCCCTTGCTGAAGATGCCGTCGATCGTGAAGGACTCATTGGCATCGACCACCGACACGAACTTCGATCGGTCGATCGCGTACGCGCATGCCTTCCGAAGGTTGAGGTCACCCTTGAAGGGCGCCTTTCCGCAGTTCAGCATCATGCAGTTCGAGCTCGGCGAGTACTTCGGGACCGTGGGGTAGTCGACCACGGACGTGTAGGCAGCGCCGAGATGCGGGAACTGCTTGGTGATGTCGCCCTCGCCCATGTGGATGATGTCCACCGCGCCGCTCTTCAGCGCGTTGAACCTCGTCGGGCCGTCGGGGATCGGGTGGAACTCGATCTGGTTGAGGTACGGGAGGCCCGGACGCCAGTAGTGCGGGTTCTTCGTGCAGACGAAGGCCACGTTGTAGTTCCACGAGCTGAACACGAACGGCCCGGTGCCGATGGGGTCACCGTGGTAGTCGTTGTTCTTGCCAGCGCCCGAGCCGAGCGTGCTCGGCGCAGCTATGAAGCCGATCTGCTGCTCGGCCAGCGTGTAGGGGAACGACGTCCACTTGTACTTCGTGTTGACCGTCACGGTCTGCTTGGCGACGTTGAGGCTGTAGCCCTTGATGAGGGCGCGGACCGCGTTGCCTGTCAGTCCCGAGTTGAAGTCCGCCACCAGGTTCGCGTAGATGGCCTGGGCGTTGCAGGGCGAGCCGTCGTGGAACTTCACGCCCGCTCGGGCCTGGATGGTCCAGCCGTTGAAGGTAGCGTTGTGCGAGAGCGACTTGGCCAGGTACGGGTAGACAGTCTTGCCGTCTGACGCCACCACCATCAGCGGGTCATAGACCGCGCGTCCGTAGAGAAAGCCCGACGTGTCCATGTTCGCGTAGTCAGGAGTGAACGGCTTGTTCTGCTCGGAGATGACACCCATCTTGAGGGTGCCGCCGAGCTTGATTCTGCCGTCGACTGCGCCGGCTACGCCTTCTTGTACTAGCTCGTCGACTAGTGCCCCAGCTGCAACCACGCCACCAGCGGCCGCGGCGGATTGCGTAAGGAACTGTCGTCGGTCGTAGGTGTTGGTCACGTGACCCCCCTCATCCGGCAGGCCAATTTGGACCTGCAACTCACCGTGGCCCTTCGGCCCTCTGGGCGCGAACGATAGCAATACTCGTCACGCAGAAATGGTCGCCTTCAGCGCATCGCCTCATGACCAACGGAACATTGTTCTGTCGACTCACGGCGACCAGTGGCTACAACTTGGTGCTGCACCTGGCACACGACGTAACACCGAGGTGTGTCGACACGCCCCAATCGCAGACAACTCGCAAGGAGCGCGCGGTGACAGTCAGGGCGAACCCTGACACCGCGGTGGTTGTCTCGCGTCGCGACCAGCTCAGCCGTCGGCGCCGAGGCGGCGCTCGAGGACATCGCGGGGCTGCAGCGTGAAAAAGCCGTCGGCGAAGAGTGCGTCAAGCACGACCGAGGTGTCGCCGTCCCACTTGAGGCCCTCGGCTTGTGCTCGACTCATCCGCCCGGTCACGAGACGCATGAGCTCAAACTTCGACGTACCGAGCCCGATGGGCTGGGTACCCCCCGCAACCAGCTCGTCGCCGTCCTCGGTGGTCACGACGACCCCTGGCGCACCAGCAGACGTGAGCATCGACGACATCCGCTCTGCAGCGCGGCGCGCACCGACGCGGACCGAGTCCGTCGTCGTGTCGCCTGCGACGCCGAGGGCGTGGCAGAGGTCGTGCTCGTGGGTGACGGCGTCGAAGGCGAGCGCCGAGAGCGACGGCGGCGCCTCAGAACGCTCAACGGCGAGGCTGTGCCACGTGTCGAGGACGGCGTCCACCTGCTGGTCCTGATGGCGCTGCACCTGGGCAGCAGTCCAGTCGCCGAACCCACCGGTGGGAAGGCGCGCCGCGAGCCGATCCTCGAGCAAGCCGGTCAGGTGACCGACGAGGTCCTTGACCGTCCAGGCCGGACAGCACGGCACCACCGTCGCGAGCGACGCATCGTCGAGCGGCCGCGTCATCGCGTCGATGCGCTGCTGGGACGCCACGTAGCTCGCGGCCAACTCACCAAGTTCATCTGGCATTGGGCGACTCTATGGCGTGAGCAGCTTGCGGAACCGACGTGACGTCATCACGATGCCAGCGAGCGACATGACGATGAGGTAGCCCGCGTGGCCAGCCATCGCCCAGTTGAACACGCCTAGGTTGCACCCCCGCGCGAGGGCGACGCCCTGGTACAGGGGCGTCGCGCGCACCACGAGCTGCAGCCAGCCGGGGTACTGGTTGATCGGGAAGAAGGTCGCCGAGAAGAGGAACATGGGAAGGAGCGCGAGCATCACGAGGTCGAAGTCCTGCCAGCTGCGCAGGAACGTGCAGGCCGCCATGCCCGCGCTCGCGAAGGCGAGCGACGTGAGGATGGCGACCGGCAGGCACAGGATGGCCCACCCCGACAGCGTGTCGCCGAGCGCCCACATGCACACGAGGAAGCTGACCGAGTAGAGCGAGCCGCGCGTGAGGCACCACGACAGCTCACCGAGCGCGATGTCCTCCACGCTGAGCGGCGTCGCCATCACCGAGTCATAGGTGTGGTCCACGCGCAGCCGGAAGAACGTGTTGAACGTCGCGTCCAGCATCGAGCCGTTCATCGCGGACGTCGCGAGCATGCCGGGGGCGACGAAGGCCGCGTAGGTGACCGCCCGGTTGGCGACGTGCAGGTCGCCAATGAGGTGGTTGAGGCCGATGCCGAGGCTCAAGAGGTAAAAGAGGGGCTCGAAGAAGCCCGACACCAAGAAGTACCAGCCCTTGCGGTAGATGAGCGCGTTGCGCTCGAGCATGTGGATGGCGCGCCGGGTGCCGAACGCACCAGTCGGCAGGACGCGCAGGGTCGAGGCGAGTGCCATCAGGCCTCGAGTCGCTTTCGGAAGTTCCTCACGCACAGCCACGCCCCGATGGTGGCGAGCGCGAGGAGGACCCCGGCGTGGTACGCGGTGGCCGCGAGCGATCCTTGGCCGAGCGCGAGGGTCCGACAGATCGCGACGCCGTGGTAAAGCGGCACGAACTGGACCACGGTCCGCAGCCACGTCGGGAGCTGGGCGATCGGATAGAAGCTGCCCGAGAAGAGGAACATCGGGATGATCGCGAACCGGTAGAAGACGGGGAAGGACTTCTCGTTCTCCTGGGTGGCGGTGAAGGCCGCGATGGGCGCCGCGTAGGCGAGGCCCGTCAGCACGCCGGCGAGTGGCAGCAGCAGGGCCCAAGGGCTAAGGAGCGTCTGGAACGCCTCGAGCACGCACGTATAGATGACGCCCACCATGGCCACGTGCACGCCGACCCAGCTCAGCTTGCCGATGACCAGGTCCCGCGGCGTGATGGGCGTCGAGACCGCAGTCCAGTAGCTCCGGGTCCACTTGAACGACGCAAGGATCGGCCACATCGACTCGTTGGACGCGATCTGCATGCCGGTCATCGCGAGCAGCGCGGGCGCGACGAACTCGAGGTACGTGACACCTGACACGCCGCCGGAGTGGTGGTTGACCAGCTTGCCGACCCCGAGCCCCATCGAGGCGAGATAGAGCACCGGGAACAGGAAGCTCGAGATGACCTGGCCCCGCCACGTGCGAGACCAGAACGTCGCGTGATACCAGAATGCTCGGCGCCACGGCGCCCATCCGAGCGTGGGCTGGATGGGCCTCGTCGTCGCGACCTGCGTCGCATTGGTCGCCGCGGCGGCTTCGGTCGTCATCTCAGTCCACCAGCGTGCGACCGGTCAGTCGCAAGAACACGTCCTCGAGCGTCGATCGCCGCACGAGGGCGCTCTGCGGTGCAAGCCCGCGGGCGTGGACCGCTGCGAGTGCCTCGTCGCCGTCGCCCACATAGAGCAGCAAGCGGTCCGGCAGCTCCTCGACGCGGTCGGCGAGGTCCGCCACAGCTGCTGCGTGCGGGCCGTGGCCGTTCATCGCGAAGCGCAGCTCGAGGACCTCTCGCGTCGAGTGCTGCTGGATGAGGGCCTGGGGGGCGCCCTCCGCCACGATCTTGCCGCGGTCCATCACGACGAGGCGATCGCAGAGCTGCTCGGCCTCGTCCATGTAGTGCGTGGTGATGACCAGCGTCACGCCCTCGGACTTGAGGCGGTAGAGCCGCTCCCAGACGAGGTGCCGAGCCTGGGGGTCGAGCCCCGTCGTCGGCTCGTCGAGGATGAGCAGGTCGGGGTCCGAGATGAGCGACCGAGCAATCGTCAGGCGGCGCTTCATGCCGCCGGAGAAATTGTCGGCCTTGTCGTTCGCGCGCTCGGACAGCTGGGTGAACTCCAAGAGCTCGGTCGCTCTGCGCTTGATCTCGGCCCGCGGCAGGTCGAAATACCTGCCGTACATCATGAGGTTGTCCATCGCGGACAACTCGAGCTCCAAGGAGTCCTCCTGGGGCACCAGACCCAGGCGCGCACGGATCTGCGGCCCCTTGGTCTTCGGGTCCTGGCCGAGCACCAAGAGCGTGCCCTCCGTCGGCGGCGAGATGCACGACACCATCTTCATCGTGGACGTCTTGCCCGCGCCGTTGGGCCCGAGGAAGCCGAAGCTCTCGCCGCGGTAGATCTCGAAGTCAATGCCGTCCACGGCGGTGAAGTCGCCGAAGCGCTTGACGAGTCCACGGGCGGCAACGAGCGACACGCGGGAATCCGGGGTTACCACCTGCGCAACAGTACAACGTGGCTGTGCCGACCTTCCCGTCGTGGCATGGCCCCGTCAGCAAGACTCAGCGCATCCGTCCGCCGCTCAAAGGAGCCCGCGCATGACCGACGTGGTCGACCGCCTTCCCGAGAGCGACCTCGCGTTCCACGTCGAGCAGCACGGCATCGACTTCATCGCCGAGTCCGAGCGCTGGGCGACGCCCCGGGCGGTCGCAGGGCTCTGGGCTGGCGCCAGCGTCAATATCGAGTACCTCGTCTACGGCGCGATCCTGGCGGGCTTCGGGTTCAGCTTCGTCCAGTGCCTGATCCTGATCGTCGTCGGAAACCTGTCGTGGGTGCTCGTCGGGCTGACCTCGCTCCAGGGCCCCGAGGCCGGCACCACAACGTTCGCGATCAACCGTGCTCCGTTCGGCCCGAGCGGCTCGAGGCTGATCGCACTTTTCAACTGGCTGACCCAGATCGGCTTCGAGGTCGAAGGGCTGATCCTCATCGTCTTTGCGGGGCTCGTGCTCGCCAACCGCGCCGGCGTGCACACCTCGACGGGGCTCAAGGTCGCCCTTATCCTCGGTGCCGTCGCCATCCAGATCGTGCTGCCCTTCCTCGGCCACGCCACGATGGCCAAGGTGCTGCGCTGGCTGATCATCCCGTTCCTCTTGATCTATGCGGCCCTGTCCATCTTCGCGCTACGTCACGCCCACGTGTCCGCGCCGGCGCAGCCCGGGGTGAACTGGCAGCTGTGGACGGTGGGGCTGGCCTTCACGATCACGCTGTCGGGGCTCGGCTGGACCGAGAATGGCAACGACTACTCGCGCTACCTCCCGACGAACGTCTCGAAGCGCGCCGTCGTCGGGTGGCTCTTCCTCGGCACGGCACTGCCCGAGATTGCGATCATGACGCTCGGCGCCTCGCTGTTCACGTTCATCGGCACGCTCGCCAACGGCACCAATCTGTGGAACGGCGCGGACCCCTTCACGGCGTTCACCGTCGGCCAGCACGTGCTGCCGGGATGGTTCGTCACGGTCTTCATGTGCTTCGTCATCGTGCAGCTCTTCGGCATAAACAGCCTCGACCTGTACTCCTCGGGGGTGACCCTCCAGGCGCTCGGCCTGCGCCTGCGGCGCTACCACGCGGTGCTGCTCGACAGCGTGATCTGCCTCGGTATCACCTTCTACGCCGTGTTCGACGCGCACTTCTCGACGCTGCTCAAGGACTTCGTCGAGATCGTGATCGTCTGGATCGCACCGTGGTGCGGCATCTACCTGGCCGACTGGCTCCTCCGCCGCCGGCGTGCCAACGCCGCCGCACTCCAGCTGACGGGGCGGGCGAGTCCCTACTGGGCGAGCGAGGGCGTTCACTGGCCCGCGATCGCGGCTCAGCTGCTGGGCGGGATCGCAGCGCTCCAGGCGCTCAGCCCGACGTTCACGCTGCCGAGCTGGCTGAACGCCATCTCCTCGCACAACGGCCACTTCGACGGCTCGGTATTCCTTGGCTTCGGTGTCGGAGCGCTCGCGTACCTGGTGCTGGGCCGCGCCTCGGTGCGCCGCCAGGAGACCGAGATCGCCCGCCTCGACGCCTGAGCCCGAGGCTCAGCTGCTCGGCACCGCGACGTAGGTCCCGTCGCCTAGGGGGCGAAAGAGCGGCAGCTCGCCGAGGACGCGCACGAGTCGCTCGTCGTCGCCGAGTGTCCGACGCCACGCGTTCCCCTCGCTCACGATCGCACCGATCGCGACGGGCTCTGCCCCGACGCCCCGAAGGAGTCGCAGTGCCGCAGCACACGATCCGCCGGTCGAGACGACGTCGTCGATGAGCGCCACGCGCCGGCCCTTGACCGCAGCGATCCGCGCGCGGTCGAACAACAGCCGCTGCTGGACGGCGGTCGTGATGGACCGCACGGGCTCGGTCACGGCGTCGGCCAGATGGATCTTCGGCGTCTTGTGCAGGATCACGTACTGGTCGAGGCCGAGGTGGCGAGTGACCTCGATCGCGATCGGGATGCCCATCGTCGCGACCGATGCCACGACGTCGACCCCGAGGGCATCGAGCCGAGCGGCGAGCTCCTGGCCGGCCACCTCGCAGAACCGGATCCCGAGGTCGACCGTGATGAGTAGGGCGATCGCCGTATCGTCGTCGAGTTCGACGATGGGCAGGTCGACCTCCTGCGAGCCGACTTTGGTCCGGTAGGTCGGCCGGTCCACGGCTGTGAGGTTACGGACCTTGAGCGACGGCGGCAGGACCGTCAGCGCGGGGGCGGACCGAAGAGCCGGTCACCCGCATCGCCCAGCCCCGGGACGATGTAGCCAACGTCGTTGAGCGTGGCATCGAGCGCGGCGGTCACGACCCGCGCAGTGGGATGCGCGGCCATGAAGCGCTCGACGCCCGGGACCGAGGCGATGAGGCACAGCGCGGTGACCTCTGAGGCGCCGCGGGCGCGCAGCATGTCGACGACCTGGATGAGCGAGCCGCCGGTCGCGAGCATCGGGTCGCAGACGACGACCTGCACCCCGTCGATCCTGTCCGGCAGGCCGTCCAGGTACACCTCGGGCTCGAGCGTCACCTCGTTGCGCCGCAGGCCCACCAGGCACACGCGGCTTCTTGGCAGGGCCTCTTGGACCGCGGGCACCATGCCCAACCCGGCGCGCAGGATCGGGACGACGAGGAACTCCTCGTCGATGATTTGGGCGGCCGCCCCTTTCGCCACGGGCGTGTCGACGGTGGTCGAGGTCAGCGGGGCGTGTCGGAACGCCTCGTAGGCGATGAAGCGCGAGAGCTCGCCCACGAGGCGGAGGAAGTCCGGGTTCGTGGTCCCCTCGTCGCGGAGCCACCGGAGGCGATGCAGCACCAGCGGGTGCGAGAGCACCGTGACCCTGTCGTTGACGGACATCGCGTCTAACCATAACGAGCCCCTCGCTCGCGCCTCGGCGCCGCACGTCCGGACGATGATCGCGTCGAAGGAAGGGCGCGAACAGCGCCCCGATATTCTCTGACGATGCTGTTCCTCCGCGCGTCTCAAGCCGTGCGATGAGCAGCACCACCGCCGCTCCTCGCCTCCGCGAGACCTCGTTCTTCCCGATGGGAGTCACCTCGCGGTACGGCCGACCGCGCGGCCACCTCGACCCCGATACGACGAAGTCCTGGCTCCGCCGGGTGCTGCCCATCTTGCGCGGGCACCGCACCGGCTTCCTGATCTTCATCGGGCTCTCCTTCGCGAGCTCGATCTTCCAGATCCTCGCCCCCAACGTCATCAAGAACGCGACAGCGACGCTCACGACCGCGGTCAAGAACCACTCGACGGCCCACGCATCGATCACGGGCGCGGCGGTCGAGCTCGTCATCCTTGGCGTGCTCGCGGGCGCGACGGGCCTCATCTCGCGGTACTACATGTACCGCACCGCCTACGACATCGAGTTCGACCTGCGCAACATGATCTACGAGCACCTGACGAAGCTCTCGTTCGGCTTCTACGACAGGGTCCAGTCGGGCCAGCTCATCTCGAGGGCGAACTCTGACATCCGAAGCGTCCAGATGTACACGACGTTCGCGCCGCTCATCTTGGTGCAGTGCTCGATCGGGGTCATCGCGTTCGGCTTCATGCTCTACTACAACGCGCTGCTGGCGCTCGTCGCGCTCGCGATGATGCCGATGCTCTACCGAGTCGGCGTACGGATGCGCAAGGTGATGTTCCCCATTTCGTGGGTCATCCAGGCGAGGCTCGCAGGCGTCGCCACCGTCGTCGACGAGAACGTAAACGGCGTCCGAGTCGTGAAGTCCTTCGCTCAGGAGCAGGCCGAGCTGCGCAAGCTGGGCGACGCCGCGAAGAAAGTGGAGTGGTCCTACATCAAGGACGCCGACATCCGGGGCCAGTTCACCCCGTGGGTCCAGAACCTCCCCCAGATCGGCCTGGCGCTCGTCCTCGGCATCGGCGGGTGGCTCGTGCTTCACGGCTCGCTCAGTGTCGGCGAGATCCTGGCGTTCAACCTCTACTTCGGCATGCTCCAGGCGCCGTTCATGATGCTCGGCCAGCTCGTGATGATGGGCCAGCGTGCGAAGGCAAGCGCCGAGCGCATCTTTGAGATCCTCGACGAGCCCGCCGACATCGTCGACCGCCCCGGCGCGGTCGACATCGACGTCACCGAGGGCCGGGTCTCCTTCCGCCATGTCGACTTCTCCTATCGGGACGGGTCACCGATCTTCACGAGCCTGAGCTTCGAGATCGAGCCGGGCGAGTCCGTCGCACTCGTCGGCGAGACAGGCTCGGGCAAGTCGACGGTGGCGAGGCTCCTCACTCGGTTCTACGACGTGTCAGGCGGCTCGGTGCAGATCGACGGCCACGACGTCCGCGACGTGACGCTCGGCTCGCTTCGAGCTGCGGTCGGCGTCGTCCAGGACGAGCCGTTCCTGTTCTCGGTGTCGATCCGGGACAACATCGCCTACGGAAGGCCAGACGCGACGCTCGAGCAGGTCGAGACGGCTGCGCGCGCGGCGAATGCGCACGAGTTCATCGTTCGGATGCCCGAGGGCTACGACACCGTCGTGGGCGAGCGCGGCTACACGCTGTCGGGCGGCCAGCGCCAGCGCGTCGCGATCGCAAGGACCCTACTGCTCAACCCCCCGATCCTCGTCCTCGACGACGCCACCAGCTCGATTGACGTCCACATCGAACAAGAGATCCACGCCGCCCTCGACGCCCTGCTGGAGCACCGCACGACCCTCGTCATCGCGCACCGGCTCTCGACGATCGCGCTCGCGACGCGGGTCGTCCTCATCGACGGCGGCCACGTGGTCGCGACCGGCACGCACGCCCAGCTCCTGGCGTCGACCCCGCTGTACTCAGAGGTGCTCGCGAGGACCACGCTCGATGTCACCGACGCTCCCGACGACGAGGGCGCCTGATGGGCTGGTCCGGCGGGTTCGGGGGCGGGGGCGGGGGCTTCGTCGGATCCCACTCGTCCGCCCAGCAGGCCGGGCTCCCCTTCGGCGGGATCCCCACCGAGCTGCAGCTCGGCGTCGACAAGATCCTCACGACCGAGCCCGACCACGATGCGGCCACGCTGCGCTTCACGCAGCGCCCGAGCGAACGCGAGCGGCGACGGCTGTCGATCTCGATGCTGGTGGGCGAGCATCCGGTACTCGTCGCTGCGGGCTCGCTCTTGGTCCTCGTCGTCGGCATCCTCGGCGTCGTGGGGCCGTACCTCGTGGGCTACGCGATCGACAACGGCATGGGGGGCACGCCCGGGCCCGGGCACCACAGCCTGCGCAACGTGCTGCTCCCGGCAGCGGCGTACCTCGTGATCTCGGTCATCGTCGCGTATGCGCAGCGCGGGCTCGTCCAGACGTCCGGACGGCTGGCCGCGCGCGTCATGCACCACCTGCGCATCCTCGTGTTCACGCATCTGCAGCGCCTGAGCCTGGACTTCTTCACCGAGGAGAAGGCCGGCGTACTCATGAGCCGGATGACGAGCGACATCGAGAACCTCCAGCAGTTCATCCAGGACGGCATCAGCTCGTTCGGGATCCAGCTGATCTCGATGGTCACGATCGTGTTCCTGCTGTTCTCGCTCAACGTGCGGCTGGGGCTGCTGACGGTGATCTCGGTCGTGCCGATCCTCACAGTGCTCACGATCTGGTTCCACCGGGCCTCTGAGCGTGGCTACCTGCGGAGCCGCGACGGAATCGCCAACGTGCTCTCGGACCTCTCCGAGTCCCTCTACGGCATCCGGGTCGTGACCGCGACAAACCGACAGCGCCACAACGTGGTGCACCACCGCAACGTCGTCGGCGAGTACCGCGACGCGAACCTCTACACCGGCCGCGCGAACGCGATCTACGGCCCCGCGACAGCGGCCATCGGGATCCTCGGCCAGGCGCTGCTGCTCGGCGTTGCGGGCACGATGGTGCTGCGCGGCCAGCTCGGCCTCGGCGTGCTCGTCACCTTCATGCTCTACGTCGGGCGCTTCTTCCAGCCGATCCAGCTGCTGGTCCAGCAGTACAACGTGCTCCAGCAAGGCCGCTCGTCGATCACCCGGCTGCGCGAGCTCATCGAGACGGCGCCCAGCGTCCAAGAGCAACCAGGTGCCGCGGAGCTCGGCGCGGTGGAAGGCGCGATCAGCTTCCGTGACATCACCTTCGGCTACGACCCCACCCGCCCGGTGCTCGAGCACGTCGACCTCGAGATCGCACCGGGCGAGTCCATCGCCTTCGTGGGCCCGACGGGCGCTGGAAAGTCAACCATGGCGAAGCTGGTCAACCGCTTCTATGACCCCCAGGGCGGCCAGGTGCTCGTCGACGGCACGGACATCAAAGACGTCACCCTGCACTCGCTGCGCCGCCAGATCGGCGTCGTGCCCCAGGAGCCCTTCTTGTTCGCAGGCAGCATCCGAGACAACCTCGTCTTCGCAAACCCTGACGCGACGGACGCAGACGTCGACGACGCCATCGACGCGGTCGGGCTACGCGAGCTCGTCGACCGTCTCCCTGAGGGCATGAACACGGTCGTCCACGAGCGCGGCCAGACGCTCTCGGCGGGCGAGCGCCAGCTCCTCGCCCTCGGACGCGCGTTCCTGTCCCAGCCGCGGGTGCTCGTGCTGGACGAGGCGACCTCAAGCCTGGACCTTCGCAGCGAGACGGTCGTCGAGCGCGCGCTCGCCGCGCTGTTGGAGGGCCGCACCGCAATCCTCATCGCGCACCGGCTCACGACGGCCAAGCGAGCCGACCGCATCGTCGTCATCGAAGACGGCGGGGTCGTCGAGTCCGGCTCGCACGACCAGCTGGTCGCGCTCGGCGGACGCTACGCCGGCATGTACGACACCTGGGTGCGCCAGGGTGGCCTCGAGGGTCCTGCGGGCGAGTAGCTCTAGGCGCGCTTCGCGACGTCGTGGACGGCGTCGAGGAACTGCGGCCAGACCGCCTTCGGCAGGTCGTGGCCCATCTTGTCGAGCACGAGCAGCGTCGCGCCAGGGATCGCCTCGGCCGTCGCCCTGCCGCCCTCCGGGGTCACGATCGGGTCGATCGCACCGTGCACGACCAAGGTCGGTGCAACGACGCCGGCGAGGCCGGGGCGCCTGTCCGGCGACCCCACGATCGCGGCGAACTGCCTCGCGACTCCGTCGGGATAGAAGGCGCGGTCGAACTGGCGCCCTGCGATGTCGGCAATCCACCCCTCGTCGAGGCCAAGCTGCGGTGAGCCGGTGAGCCGCCACGAGCGCAGCGACTGCTCGATGACGCCGTCCCTCGTCGTCGCGCCCGGCTCGAGCATGAGCTCGAGGGCCGCAGCTGACGGCGACCCGACGCGAACGGGGTCCGGGGACGACATGACCGACGTGAGCGACAGCAGTCGTGAGGGATGCGAGATGGCGCAGGCCTGGGCGATCATCCCACCCATCGACACCCCGAGGACGTGCGCTGCGGCAATGCCAAGCGCGTCGAGCAGGGCTGCCGCGTCGTCTGCCATGTCCCCGATCGTGTAGGCCGCTGACTGCTTGCCCTCGACGACCGAGACGGCGTCGGGGATCGGGGTGCCGTCCAGATGCGACGAGCAGCCGACGTCGCGGTTGTCGAAGGTGACCACCTGGAAACCGAGCTCGACGAGCTGTGCCAGTAGGTCGGCGTGCCACGCGATGAGCTGGGCCCCGTGGCCGTGGATCAACAGCAGCGGCGGGTCCGCGTCGGCGCCGTGGACCTCGTAGCAGATCTCGATGCCATTCGCGGTCGCCGTCGGCATTACGAGGCGAACCCCTTCACGGACTCGATGAGATCGGCGTGGCGCTGGTCGCCGAGTGGCACGGGCGCGACCTGGAGGTGCGTGACCCCCGCCTCGCGGAACGCCGCGACCCGCTCTTTCACGTAGCCCTCGGGCCCGCACAACGACGTGAGCTCGAGCAGCTCGTCGGGCACGAGCGCCTCTGCCTCCTTCTTCTTCCCCGAGAGGTACAGCTCTTGGATCTCGGCTGCCTCCTTCTCGAAGCCGTAGCGGCAGGCCAGCTCGTTGTAGAAATTCTTGCCCTTGGCCCCCATGCCCCCGACGTAGAGCGCGACCATCGGCCGTCCGAGCTGTCGCAGGGCGACGACGTCGTCACCTTCGCCGATCGCGAGCATCCCGCCGGCGCTCACCATGAGGGTGCCGAGCGACGGGTCGCGCTTGGCGTTGCCCTCAGCGAGCGACGCGCCCCACACCTCGGCCGCGCGCTCGGGGATGAACAGGATCGGCAGCCAGCCGTCGGCGACCTCGGCGGTCATCGCGACGTTGCGCTCCCCGAGCGAGGCCACCCACACCGGGATCGTGGGCCGAACCGGGTGCGCAATGATCTTGAGCGCCTTGCCAAGCCCGGTGCCCTCGCCCGGGGCAAGCGGCAGGTCGTAGTAGCGGCCGTGGTGCTCGAGCGGCGCCTCGCGGCGCCACACGTCTCGGCAGATCTCGATGATCTCGCGGGTCCGACCGAGCGGGAACGTATACGCGACACCGTGGAACCCCTCGATCACCTGGGGACCCGATGCGCCGAGCCCGAGGTGGAATCGCCCGTCGCTCATCGCGTCGATGCCCGCGGCCGTCATGGCGATCAGCGTCGGGGTCCGCGTGTAGATGGGGATGATCGCCGAGCCGATCTCGACGCGCTCGGTGAGCGCGGCCAGGTAGCCCATCAGGCTCGGTCCATCGAAGCCATAGGCCTCCGCGACCCAGACGAGATCGAGGCCGGCTGCCTCCATCTCTTGGATCTGGAGCGCCGACTTCTTGAAGCCGCCGGCGTAGCTGAGCATGGTGCTGATCTTCACGGTGCCTCCCGCGGCGATTCTTGCAGGTCCAGTCTGGGGGCCTTCAGCTCGCGACGGCGCAGCGGTTGGGCCCGGCCTCGAGGCTCGTGCGCTCTTCGAACGTGAGCGGCACACCTGACTGGTTGGTCGCGACGATCGTCTCGTAGTGCGGCGGGCGCGGGGCGACCGAGCCCACGGCCCACGTGACGAAGTCCCTCTCGTCAGCCGAGAGCTGCCACAACCGAGCCTTGAGGTCGCCAAGCGGCGCGCCGACGACGTTGCGGTCGACCGCGACGACGCTGCTGAAGTGCGCCGGCAGCACCATGGTCGAGTCTGGAAGCTCCAAGAGCTTGTCGTGCAGCGAGCGGTAGAGCGAGTGTGCGAACGCCTCGGCCTTGTCGGCGAGGTCGGGGCGGCCCACGCTCTCGAGAAACAGGGTGTCACCCGTGAAGGCCGCGTCCTCGCCCAGCAGGTAGACCGTCGAGCCCATCGTGTGACCCGGCGTCGACAGCACCGAGACGGTGAGGTCCACGCCGTCTGCGATGCGCACTCGCATCCCGTCAGTCAGCGCCTCGTAGTCGAAGCCAAAGCGGTCGGCGGGGTTGAGGACGAGCTCGGCCCCCGTTGCCGCAGCGAGCTCGCGAGCGCCGCTGACGTGGTCGGCGTGCAGGTGCGTGTCGAACACATGGGCAATCCGCCAGCCCCGCTCCTCGGCACGTCGGAGGTACTCGTCGACGTCGCTCGACGGATCGATAACCGCCGCGGCGCCCGCAGCACCGACGAGGTACGACAGGCAGCCCTTGCCCCGGCGCCGTACCTGGACGATGGTGGCGGCGCCTTCGTCGAGGACCGCCTCGTCATAGACGCGCGACCACGCGCCCATCCCCCCTTCGAGCACGCTCGAGGCGATGCCTGCGACCGCGAGCAGCTCGGTCGCCGTCGTCGCGCGGGTACCTACCGCGCACACCGTGACCACCTCGGAGCTCCGGGGGACGTCGTCGAGGCGGCCGCCCACGCTGGCGAGCGGCACGTTCACCGAACCGGGAATCGACCAGGACTCGAACTCATCTGGCTCACGGACATCGAGCACAAAAACGTTGCCGTCAAGCTGCTCGAGGAGTTCTTCTGCAGTGATCGAGCCCACGTTTCGATGGTAGGGGGTGGTGGCAACCCGGTGGTTCGGTAGCGTGTGGAAGGTGCAGCAGAGCCCTGGACGTGATGCTCCTCGAGACATCGACCCACTTCAGGCAGATGAGGCGATTCGCGCCGGTGCGCTCCTCCTCGACGTGCGCGAGCCCGATGAGTTCGCCGGGGGCCACGCGCCCAACGCGACGCACATTCCGCTCGGCGAGCTGGAGCGGCGAGTCGAAGAGCTACCTCGCGGCGCCACGATCGTGTGTGTCTGCCGCTCGGGGGCCAGGTCCGCCACTGCGGCGTACGCGCTTGGCCAAGTGGGCTTGGATGCCGTCAACCTGGCGGGGGGCATGCACGCGTGGGCATCCGAGGGGCTGGCCGTCGTCACCCAGAGCGGAACCCCAGGCACCGTTCTCTAGCTGCATGGCTCGGCGGTCGATGGGGAGCCAGCCCGCGTCCCTCCAGCTCCGCCAATCCCGATGGGGTGTGTCAACTGGAGGTGTGGCAAGTGCCGGCAGGACAGCAGACTATTGACAATAGTTGTCGAGAACAGCAATAATTAACGACATGGCAAAGATAACTGTCGACGCGGACCGGATACTGGACGCCCTGGGCGACCCGACCCGGCGGGCCGTGGTCGTCCTCTTGCGGGACGGCCCTTGCCGCGCCGGCGAGCTCGCCGCCCAGGCAGGCACCTCGGCGCCCACGATGAGCCGACACCTGCGAGCGCTCCTCGCCGCGGGCGTCGTCTCAGACGAGCGATCTGAAGAGGACGCGAGGGCGAGGGTCTTTTCGCTGCGACCCGAGTCGATCGAGGCCGTGCAGGGCTGGTTGGACCAGCTGCAAGAGCACTGGGACGGGCAACTCGCCTCGTTCCGTCAGCACGTCGAGTCAGGGGGCACCCATGAGCAGTGAGAACTCGATCACGACGTCCGTCGAGGTTCGTGTCGACCCAAGCACCGCATTCAAGGTCTTCACCGAGGAGCTCGACTGCTGGTGGCTCCAGGGCCCCATCAACTTCTATGACGCCACGAGGGCCCTTGCGATGCGGATGGAGCCGGGGGTCGGGGGTCGGATCCTCGAGATCTACGACGACCTTGCCGGAGAGGGCCTCGAGGTCGCGCGCATCGTCGCGTGGGAGCCAGGAGCACGTCTCGAGTGGACGAGCCTGCTGGACGACGTCCGCACCGAGGTCCGCTTCTCGGCGACCAGCGGCGGCACCGTCGTACAGGTGACCGCGACTATCGCCGACGGCGGTGCCGACAGAGGTGGCACGTCATGGACCCGAGTCGTCCCCGCGTGGCTCGGCCGGTGGGTGGCACGACGGGACCACGTGGTGCACGTGCCCAAGGCTCGCTCCAGGTTGGCGCTCGCGGTCCACTACGCCGAGCCGATCAAGGCTGCCATCTGGCTCACTGAGACATTCGGCCTGGAGCTGGCCAGCCGCATTCCCCAGGACCCCTCCGACGAGCACGTCTGGATCGAGTTCCAAGTGGGCGACGGCACCCTCGTGGTGCTGCCGGCAGAGGGCGCGCCCCTCGACGCCCAGGGCGGCGCCACCCACGTGCCGTGGATCTTCGTCGACGACCTCGACGTCCACTACGAGCATGCGGTGTCGCACGGCGCGACAATCGTCGAGGAGATCTGGGCGCACGGGGCTCGTGCGTACTGCGCCGCCGACGTCGAGGGCTACCGCTGGACGTTCGCCCAGGCGTCACCGCTCATGCGGCGAGCCAGCGACTAGGCGGCTCGCCCGCACCTAGCGGTGCAGGTGCAACGCGACCACCGGGATGGTGCGCGAGGTCTTCGTCTCATACCCGGCGAACTGCGCATAGCGCCGCTTCTGCTCGGCGAACACCTCGGACCTCTCGGGTTCGGCCAGCACCTCGGCGGTAGCGTCCATCGACTCGCTGCCGATCTCGACTCGCACATCGTCGGGATGCGCGACGAGGTTGCGGAACCACGACGGGTCGACGTCGGCACCGGCGTAGGACCCGAATACATAGACCGTGTCCGGATCGGCGTCGTCGGCAAGGTACATCAGTGGGCTCGTGCGTGACTCGCCTGTCTGCGCGCCCTTCGTCGTGAGCAGCACGACCGGCGCGTCGCCGAATGCCGCGAGCCGCCCACCGCTCGCCCGGAACTCCTCGATGTTCGCCGCATTGCCCGCCAGCAGCTCTGCCTTGTCGACCATGCTCGCCTCCTTGATGAACCGTCGTGATCGTCCGACGTTCTACCGGCGTCAGCGCGTGAGGGGTCCGGCCGAGGCCGCCCTGATCGCGGTCGGCGTGAGCGCCTCCATGGCCTCGAGCACCGGCTCTGGCCCACGCCGCGCCGTGATGATCCGGACGATCGTCTCGTCGAGGCCCACGCTCAGCCTTGCGAAGGCTGCTGGCGCTCGCCCCGCAGGTCCGAAGTAGCCGACGGCGCCGAACAGCTCGTCGGGCGCGGCGTCGACTAACTCGCGCATCGACGCACCCGCGTCTCGCCTCAGTTCGAGCTCGCTCAGCACGTCTCCGAACCCCATCTGTCCGAACAGCCCCCGGTACCCGGCATCGAGGGGGACGCCGGGCCATGCGAGCGCGTAGCCGAGCACCTGCTCGCCGAATGCCCGACGTGCCGCCTGCACGTCGTCATCGATGCAGACCCGCACGTACATCGTGACGCTGACTGCGCTGGCCTCGCGGCCCGCTTCACCTGCGCCGCGCGCGATGAGCTGTCGGCTCTCTGCGATTCGGTCCGGTGTCGCCCAGTTGAGCAAGGCGCCGTCTGCGACCTCACCTGCGAGGGCAAGCATCTGGGGGCCGAGGGCGGCAAGGAAGACGGGCACCGCCGCAGGCTCGGCAAGTCCGAGCGACGCGTGCCGCGGTCGAACGATCGGGCTGTCCGACGTCACCGTCTCGCCCGCGAGGAGCAGGCGAACCGCTCGCGTGTACTCGCGCATGTGCGCGATCGGACGGTTCGGCAGTCCGAGCGACTCCCAGAATGCCGGGCCCGAGCCCCCTGTGCCGATGCCGAGCACGAATCGTCCCTGTGACCGCATCGACAGCGTCGCGGCCTGAGCCGCGAGAGAGAGGGGTGACCACATGCTGGCTGCAGGGACGACGGCGATGCCCGTGCGAAGCGAGGTGTCATCGGACCATGCCGCGCACACGTGGAACGCGTCGGGCACGCCACCAGCGGGCGTCCAGAGGCTCTCGAAGCCGAGCGCCTTGGCGCCGCGAGCGACCTCGCGCAACTCGTCCCACCCCAACCCCAGCCGTGCATCCAGGCCAACACCGATGTTCATGGCTCTCCCTTCGTCAGCTTGGGTGCCGTGCAAGGTGCAACAACCACCCGATCTTGGACCGTCCCTCTAGCATGTGCCGGTCGTGACGACGCCGCAGACCGAGGCGCCTCGACAGCGCTTCCGCCCCGACGTGCAGGGCTTGCGCGCCGTTGCGGTCGGGCTCGTCGTGCTCAACCACGCCAAGGTCCCGCACCTCGGCGGCGGCTTCGTCGGTGTCGACGTCTTCTTCGTCATCTCGGGGTTCCTCATCACCGGGCTCCTGCTCGAGGACACGGCCGCGCACCAGCGGCTGGGATTCAGCTCGTTCTACGCGAGACGGGCGCTGCGCATCCTGCCAGCCGCAACCGTGGTGATCGTCGTGACCGACGTCGCCTCGGTGCTGATCATGAACTTCGTGAACGCGAAGTCGGTCCTGAACGACAGCATCTGGGCGGCCTTCTTCGCTGCGAACGTGCGCTTCGCGCGCGACGGGACCAACTACTTCTCTTCCGGCGGCCCGGTCTCGCCCCTTCAGCACCTGTGGTCGCTCGCAGTGGAAGAGCAGTTCTACGTCGTGTGGCCAGCGATCCTCGCGATCACGGTCTTCGGGGTCTACGCGCTGCCCTGGATGGCTCGCAGGCGCCACGCGCACCCCGACTTCGTGCTCCCCCGCCGGCGCATCGCGATCGTGTTGATCGGCATCTTCGCCCTGTCCTTGTACCTCTCGATCAGCCAGACCGCGGACAACTCCTTCACCTCTTACTTCTCGACGCCGGCCCGCGCCTGGGAGCTGGCTGTCGGCGCCCTGCTCGCGACGAGCCAGCCTGCGCTCACGAGGCTCCCAGCATCGGTCCGCGCCGCACTCACGTGGCTCGGGATCGCCGGCATTGCTGTCGCGGCAGCGACTTACGGCGCCACGACCCCGTTCCCTGGCACCGCCGCCCTCTTGCCGGTGCTGGGCTCGGGCGCGGTGCTGGCAGGCGGGATCGGGGCGCCACGATTCGGCGCCAACCGCCTCCTCGCATTCACACCCATGCAGTTCGTCGGCAACATCTCGTACTCCCTGTACCTGTGGCACTGGCCGCTGCTCGTGCTCGCCGCGGACCACTTCGGCTTCACGCTCAACGTCTGGCAGAACCTGTGGGTGATCGCCGTCGCGGTCGTCGTGGCCACGCTCTCGTACTACTACGTGGAGAACCCCATCCGGCACTGGCGGTCGGCACGAGCCAGGCCCCGACGCGCGCTCTTGCTCTGGCCAGTCGCCCTGTCAAGCGTGTTCGTCGTCGTGCTCGCCCTTCAGCCGTCTGACCCCTTCGGCGTGGGCGCGATCACCAGGCCTCCTGCGGGCGGTGCGGCGGTCGCCGTGCGCAGCGCGGTGGACGCCGGGTTGGCCGATGAGCCCATCCCGCGCGTCCTGTCGCCGAACATCGCCGATGCCGCCACGGACTTCAAGAGCATCGGCAACTGCAGCGCCTACGCCCACATCACGAGCCGGCTCTGCGAGATGGGGGACCCTCACGGCAAGGACCTCGTGGTCGTCTTCGGGAACTCGCACTCGTCGATGTGGATCCCGGCGATGCGGATCATCGCCAAGCACGCGCACTGGCGCTTCATCCCCGTCGTGAAAGAGGCGTGCGGCTACGCCGACTACGTCGCGCCGCTCAAAGACGAGTGCTCCGAGTGGTACAAGTGGGCGCTCCGCCAGGTCAAGGCCCTGCACCCTCAAGTGCTCGTCATCGGCAACTACGTCCACGCCGGCTGGGGCCCGGCCCTGCCGGTGATCACGACAGCCATGAAGCCCCTGGTGGGGCGTGTCGCGCTCATGACCGACGCGCCGTCCATCTCCCGCGTGCCCGCGGACTGCCTCTTGCAGCCCGGCGCCACGCAGCGGTCGTGCCTGTGGCCCCAGACCCTGCACAGCCTCGCGGCCCTGCCGGTACTCGAGGCGATCGGCCGAGCCGAGCGCGTCCAGGTGGTCAACGTGACGCCGTGGTTCTGCTACCACCAGCTCTGTCCGAGCGTGATCGACCAGATCATCCCGTACGCCGACACGGCGCATATCACCGAGGCGTACTCGGAGTTCCTCGCCTCGGACCTCGGTAGCCAGCTGCACATCGGCTGAGCACCGCGACGCCAGTTGCGTCGAGAGGCGCCGCCCGCAAGGATGCGGTGGTGCGTCCCCTCGCGGTGCATCACGTCTCACTCAATGTCCCCGACGTTGGTGCCGGCATCGACTTCTACGTCCGGATCCTCGGCGGCACGCTCCGCAAGGATCGGCCAGATCTCGGTTTCGACGGAGCGTGGATCGACATCGGTGCCCAGCAGGTGCATCTGCTCAGGGGAGCCGTCCCGACCGACACGGGCCAGCACTTCGCCATTCAGGTCGACGACCTGCGCTCGGTCATCGCCGAGCTGCGCTCATCGGGCGTCGAGGTGAGCGACGCCACGCCGATCGGCTCGGGTCACCAGGCCTTCCTCCACGATCCGGCGAACAACCTCGTCGAGCTGCACGAAGTCGGCGCCTGAGCACCGAGCAGCACCTGGGTCCGCGCCGAAGAGAACCTCCGACTCGGGCACGACGCGGTCAACTGGGACCTTGGTCCCTACGCGACGAGCCTTCCGCGCCACCAGACTGCGCTAGATGCAGCTGACGGCACGTCCCAGGGCACAAGACCGTCACCGCTTCGATGAACGCCCCCTTCTCGTGCTCTGGGAGACGACCCGCGCGTGCCCCCTCTCATGCCGCCACTGTCGAGCGGATTCTCAGCGGACCCTGGGCGCTGACGACCTCACGACCAAGGAGGCATTCGGGCTGCTCGACGAACTGGCCGCGCTGGGGAGCCCCCGGCCCATCCTCATCCTCACCGGCGGCGACTGCCTCTCACGTGCCGATCTCGCAGCGATCGTCGACCACGCACGGGCGGTGAGGGTCCCGGTGGCTGTCGCACCGTCGGTCTCACCCAATCTCACGCGCTCAGCCCTGGCGCATCTGCGATCGCTCGGCGTTCGGACCGCGTCGCTGAGCCTGGACGGCATCGACGGAACGCACGACGACCTTCGAGGCGTCCACGGTCACTTCGACGCAACGCTGCAGGGGATCTCGATGCTGAAGGAGCTCGGCTATACCGTCCAGGTCAACACGACCGTCACGGCAGCGAACCTCACCGAGCTGGCCGACATCGCCGCGCTGCTCGAGCATGCCGGGGTCGACATCTGGGAGGTGTTCTTCGTCATCGCAACAGGCAGAGGCACCGACGTAGCAGCCACGTCACCCGAGCAGAACGTGGACGTCTGTCATTTCCTCGTCGACGCATCGTGCTACGGCATGACAGTTCGCACGGTGGAGGCACCGTTCTTCCGTCGAGTCGTGCTCGAGCGTCTTGAGGCCGACGCGGGAGTCACATGCGGCTCTCGCCGGCCCGGAGCGACCTACGAGGCGCTGAGCGCTCGACTCTTCGAGGCGCTCGGTCCCCCGCAGCGGGCGGTCCGAGCGCCGAGCGTCGCCACCCGCGATGGGAAGGGGATCGTGTTCGTCGCGGCGAACGGCGACGTGTTCCCGTCAGGGTTCCTCCCCGTGCGCCTCGGCTCGATTCGAGAGACGCCGCTCGTCGAGATCTACCGTGACCATCCCCTGCTTCAATCGATCCGACGCGCCGACTTCCCAGGCGCGTGCGGGAGGTGTCGCTTCGCAGACCTGTGCGGGGGCTCGCGCTCGCGCGCGTACGCAGCCTTTGGTGACCCGCTCGGCGACGACCCCGGCTGCGTCCTCGCGAGCCGCGACTTCGGGCAACGAGGTGCGCGGCCACGCGCACCGTTGCGGCGCCGGTGAGCGAGTAGTAAGCAGCCAGGTGCTCAGCACGCGTCAGGGAGGAACGGGCGATGGACGGTGTTGAGCGCGGGCGCAAGGAACTTGCGGCGTGGTGGGCCGGGAGGCCTGCGAACTACTTCGACGCCGCACCGCACCTCGCGAGAATGCTCGAGCTCGGCGCAGGCGAGGCGCGGGCGAGCGCGATCGCCCCGAGCCTGCGTTCCTTCGGCGGCGTGGTGGCGACCGCGGTTGAGCCGGCTGTCGCGACCATGGAGCGGCACCGCGACCTTCCTGCGCTGATCGCCTACGACGCAGTCGGCCGCCGCGTCGACCAGATCGAGTTCCACCCGGCGTATGAGATGGTCGGGCGAGCGGCCTGGGGCTCTGGGCTCCTCGCCGTCAATCGCGGGGGGCACGGTGCCTTCGAGCAGGCCGCCCTCTTCTATCTCTTGGCCCATGTGGGAGAGGGGGGACACGCGTGTCCCGTCGTGTGCACCGCCGGCCTCGCACGCGCCGTGGAGCGGCGAGGTGACAAGCGGTTGGCTGACGCCCACCTCGACGGGCTCTTCCAGACTGACTACGACGCCTGCCTGCGTGGCTCCCAGTTCCTCACCGAGGTCCAGGGAGGCTCGGACGTGGGTGCGAACGCGGCGATCGCGATACCCGACGGCACCGAGGAGGGGGCGTGGCGGCTGCAGGGCGAAAAGTGGTTCTGCTCGGTCGCCGACGCCGACCTCTTCGCTGTCACCGCACGGCCTCAAGGCGCGAGCAGCGGCACGCGGGGGCTTGGGTGCTTCCTCGTGCCACGCACCTTGGACGCCACGACACCCAACGGCTTTCGGATCCGGAGGCTGAAGGACAAGCTGGGCACCAGGTGCCTCGCATCGGCCGAGATGGAGTTCGACGGCGCGCTTGCGTGGCCGATCGGACCGCTCGACCAGGGCTTCCGCGTGGCCGTCGAGGAGCTCCTCAACACCTCACGGTGGCTGAACTCAGTCGGGTCGGCGGGGATCATGCAGCGTTCCTTTCTCGAGGCGGCCTCGTTCGCACGGCACCGCCGCGCCTTCGGACGTCCGATCGGCGAGCTCCAGGCAGTGCGGACGACGCTTGCCTCGATGAAGGTCGACGCCCATGGCGCATTGGCGTCGACGCTGCTCCTGACTGGCCTCATCGAGCGGCTCGACGCGGGCACCGCGAGCGACGAGGAGCGCGCAGCGCACCGAGTCCTTGTCAACGCGAACAAGCTGGTCACCTCGATCGACGCGACCGACGTCGCGCATCGGGGCATCGAGGTCCTTGGTGGCAATGGCACCATCGAGGACTTCAGCTCCCTGCCCCGGCTCTATCGCGACGCGATCGTCTATGAGAGCTGGGAGGGGACCCACAACGTCCTGAGCGCCCAGGTGCAGCGCGACCTGGGTCGCGGTGACACGATGGATGCGCTCCTCGCCTGGCTCACAGGCCAGGTGCAGGCAAGCAACGCTGCCGACCTGCGCGGCGAGCTGGACGCGCTCGTGCCCGCGCTGGTCGAGTCTGTCGCCCGGCCGGAGCAGGCAGCGGCCACGTTCCGCAGCCAGCTGGTGTCGTTGGTCCGCATCGTTCAGGCCAGCGCACTGTCGACGCTGGCATCGAATGAGCGAGGCACAGACACAGGAGCGATTGCCGAGCTCTTCGCACGGACCCGCCTGCAGCGCGATGCGTCCCTGACTCGATTCGATGGCTCGCTCCTCGACCTGGTGCTGGGCACTTCGGGCTCTGTACCCGCATCACACTGAGCGCCGGTGGCTCCGAGCTGCCATCGCCATCCGCAGCCATCGCGACCCGTCGCAGTTGCGCATTCCGCGGCGACACCTGGGTCACTCAGCGGCCGTCGCCTCGGTCCAATCCGAGTCCTTGCTCCAGACCGAGACGTGCTTGGTGCTCTCGGCACTGAATGGCTCGCGATGCCATCCCGCCCAGCGCTCCTGGAGGGTCATACCGGCGAGCCTCGCCATGAGGTCGAGCTCAGCGGGCCACACGTATCGGAAGGGGATCGAGCTGGCGTCGCAGCGGCCGCCGACGAATCGATAGTGATGCGAGATGAGTGATTGAGAGACGACGTCGTACTCGTCGAAGCCGAGACGCGACGGCGTCACCGTGAAGGGCCGGATCGTCTCGCCCCTCGCGAGCCGCTGGAGATCGGGGACAAGCACCTCGATGACGAATCGTCCCCCGGGCTCCAGGTGTCGTGCGACGTTCTGGAAGCAGGCAACCTGCTGGCCCTGTGACGTCAGATTCATGATCGTGTTGAACACGAGATACGCAAGGCAGAACGACTCGTCGACCACCGTTGTGGCGAAGTCTCCGACAGTCACGCCAATCTGGTCTGCCCCGGACTTGGCTCGGAGCCGCGCGACCATGGCGGTCGACAGGTCGATGCCATGCACACGGACGCCGCGGGCGAGCAGCGGGAGCGCGATCCGGCCGGTGCCGATGCCGAGCTCAAGTGCGGCCCCGGGTCCTGCCAAGCCCGCCAGGAAGTCTGCCGTTGCCTCGATCTCGGAGCGCTCGAACTCCTGAGCGGCCGAGTCGTCGTAGTGCTCGGCGACGTCGTCGCCGAAGTGGTCCTCTGGCATTCCGCGAGTATCGCATCGAACCAAAACTGGCCACCTGGATCCGGCTCGGCCGAGTCCGGGTCTCGCACCGGTCGATGCGCGATTCGCATCCCTGAGATGCTCTGGGTGTGCACCGAGGTGGCCATCATTCGCGAGCCGCCGGTCAGCGGCCAGCCACCGCGGTGTTGGGCGTCTTCGAGTCGCCGATCGCGACGTCGGCCAACACTCTCGTCTGTGTCATAGGACTCATCGCCGCGACCGGTGCAGCAGCCCTGATCCTGGTCACCTTGCTCCCTGGAGCCCCCGTGCTTCCCGTGGCGACGTTCGTTCCATTCTTCGTCCTCATCTTTCCCCTCTTCGCTTGGGCTGCCATCGTTCAGAACACGCTCATCAGTCGAGAGCGGTTGCGCAAGGGTCTGCCGAGGCGGCCAACCTTTCGGTTCGCGCTGTGGACGAACCCCTTCGCAGACCTTCCCGAGGGATTCCTTCGACTTCGCGACAAGCTCGCGATGGCGCTCGGACTTGCGGTTGGGTTCCTCTCGGCTGCGTCGACGTCGATGAGGTCGCCTCCCCCTCCGAATCGACCGTTCCTTGGGATCTCGTTCACGTTCACGACGATCGCCGTCGTCATCGCCCTCGCCGAGCACAGGAGGCGCCGGGACAACCAGCTTCGAGGGATGGTCGGCTGGCCGCAGCCGCCTGTCCCCGCACCGAGGCTCGCGCGTTCGAGGGCGCTGATCGCGTGGCTCCTCGTAACCGGATTGTGGCTCGCCGGCATCGGAGGAACCGTCTCGGCCATTCGGTCCAACGACTACCAGTACCGAGATGCGCGGCTGGTCTCGAACGGGACCGCGATCGTGACGCTTCCTGGCGGCGACGACGTCATCTTCGTCGGGAACCTGGAGGAGTTCGCGCGGCCCCCCTTCGACCCGTCGCAAGTCACCGTGATCGAGGTTGGAACAGGTGCACGCGTGCCGACCCGATGGGACCCCAGCAGCGATCACAACAGCCCCGACGGCATCCCGTCGCTCGGGCTGATCTCCTTCACGGCGCCGAAGAGCACGCGATTCAGGATCACCGTGGCCGGGCCAAAGGGCCTAGAGCTCTTCGTCACGAGGGATCCCGGCGCAGAGGCGCGCCTGCTCGCTGGTTGGATCGCGCTGCTGGCCTGCGGTCTGGGCGTGCTGCTCTTCGGATTCGTGTGCCTCGTGATCCGAGTCAGCTGGCGCTATCGGGTGGTCAGGCCCGGCGGTGGCGGGTCGCCACGCACCATCGAGGAGTGGATGGCGCAAGGCGGATCCCGATAGGACAGATGGCCGAGCGGGCCAGCTCCGGTCGTCGTGCGCGGCCAGGTCTCAGCTCTCGGCCAGCTCGCGCGGGTGCGCACCGAGAGCGTGGGTGACCGGGCCAACAGTGAGAAGGGGCTCGGTACCATGCTCGGGTACGTGCCTTTGATCGAGACGGAGTCGCACCGTGGAGAAGGACCCGACAGCAATCGACCGACTGGCCGAGCAGCTACAGGTCGCCCTCCAGGCAGCAGACCTCGACGCGTACCAAGAGCTGCTCGACCCTGACGTGTCCTGGGGTCCGCCTGACGATCAGGTCTCTGGGTGCCACAACAGGGGCGAGGTCTTGGCCTGGTACCAACGAGGCCGTGACAGCGGGATCCGTGCCGACGTGGTCGAGACGGTTGTCATTCGAGACAAGATTCTCGTTGGTCTCAAGGTCCGCGGGAGCCCCGAAGCTCCCAACGGCGGCGGCGACACGGACCGCTGGCAGGTGCTCTCCATCGTCGACGGGCGAGTCAAGGACATCCGGGGATTCGAGAGCCGCGACGAGGCCGTCGACCGAATGGCTTGAGCACGACTCCCGCGACGAGGGACGTGCGGTCCCTGCGCATTGGCGAGCTCGTTTGCAGGGTCGGCGGCGGCGACTAGGCGCGGCTCGGATACCGGGCAAGGTTGCTTCTACACTCCGCACGAAACGACGGGAGCGACATGACAGAGATCCAGGGCGGCTACGACGAGCGCTACGCGAGGGTCGCAGAGGTCCTTGCCGAGAAGCTGGACGCCAACCTCGACGTCGGCGCGTCGGTCGCGGTGTACCTCGACGGGGAGCCCGTGGTCGACATTTGGGGCGGTCACGCCGACGAGGCGCGCTCCGCGCCATGGGAGCGCGACACGATCACGAACGTCTTCTCGACGACCAAGACGATGACGGCGATGTGCGCGCTCGTCTTGGCTGATCGCGGCGAGCTCGACTTCCACGCACCTGTGGCCAGGTACTGGCCGGAGTTCAAGGCAGCGGGCAAGGAGTCGATCGAGGTGCGCCACCTGCTCGGTCACACTGCGGGCCTCGCTGGGTGGACCGAGCCGTTAGCGCCCGAGGATCTCGCGGACTGGGAGAAGTGCACGGCGCTGCTCGCCGCCCAGGCGCCGTGGTGGCCAGAGCGATCCCAGTCGGGCTACCACGCCGTGACCCAGGGCTACCTGGTCGGCGAGGTGGTACGCCGGATCAGCGGCGTGTCGCTCGGGACCTTCTTCCACGAGCAGGTTGCCGCACCTTTGGGTGCCGACTTCCACATCGGGCTGAGCCCCAAGGACGACGCGAGAGTCGCGCGGCTGATCCCCCCATCCCAGGAGGCCACGGTCGCGGAGTTCTCCGATGCGAGCGAGCTCGCCCTGCGCGCGCTCACCAACCCGATCATCAGCGGGGAGACGTCCTGGGAGGCCTGGTGGCGCCGCGCCGAGATCCCCGCGGCAAATGGGCACGGCAACGCGCGGTCCGTCGCTGCGATCCAGTCCTTGCTCGCGTGCCGCGGCGAGGCGAGGGGCGTGCGCCTCTTGTCCGAATCTGGCGCCGACGTCGTCTTCGAAGAGCAGTCCAATGGTCCCGACCTCGTGCTCGGCCTGCCGATCCGCTTCGGCATGGGCTACGGGCTGAGCAGCGACTTCATGCCGATCGGCCCACGCGCGTGCTTCTGGGGCGGCTACGGAGGCTCGCTGTGCTACATCGACCAGGACGCGCGCCTCTGCGTGACCTACGTCATGAACCGCATGGCGGCCAGCCTCGTCGGCGACACGCGTGGCATCGACCTGGTCCTGGCGGCCGCGACCGCGTAGCTGCTCTCTGCAGCGGCGCTGGGAACGTGCCGAGCAGCTCTGGTGCGACTGCGTCTGGGCTGCACGACGGAACTCGCGCCGACCTCGCGGGAGTGACCTCCGACGTGTCATACCGTCGCCTCGGTGCAGCTGCAGGCGCTTCGTGCTCAAGAAAGGTGCCGGATCGCCTCGTCCCTAGCCCATTGGTAGTCGGCCTTTCCGTTCGGCGCACGTCGCACGACGGGGACCACGATGACGGACTTGGGGATCTTGAAGTGCGACAGCGTCGTTCGCAGCCACTCGCGCAGCTCGTCGCCGCTCGGTGGCGTGGCGCTCGACGTGCCGACGACTGCGACGACGCGTTGCCCGAATCGCTCGTCGGGGAGCCCGACGACGAGGCAGTCATCGACGCCGACGTGCCGCTTTATCGCCTCTTCCACCTCTTCGGGGAAGATCTTCTCCCCTCCCGAGTTGATGCAGTTCGAGCCGCGACCAAGCAAGGTGACGCCGCCGTCGGCGTCGACCGTGGCCCAGTCACCGGTGAGCACGTAGTTGCGGCCGTCGATCTCGCGGAAGACCTTGGCGGTCCTGTCTGGATCCTTGTAGTACCCGAAGGAGTTCGATGGGCTCGCGAGGAGCCCCTCCTCGCCCGAGCCGGGGACGACGTCTCGCCCTTCCTCGGTGAGGACCCTGGCGCCCCCGGACAGCGCGAACCGCGCAGTTGCGACGTGTGTGTCACGGCTCGCAATGGACACCGCGTAGAGGCCACCCTCAGACGAGGCCAGCATGTCGGTAAGGCGTGCGGTTAGGCGTGCGGCAAGCGCGTCTTTGATCTCGGCACTCCAGATCGTGCCTCCCGATACGACGTCCTGCACGCTCGAGGTGTCATAAGGACGCCCCTCGCGCTCGCGCTCCTCGAGCGCGCGGAGCATCGGTCGAGCGAACGCATCCCCGACGATCACGATCACCGCAACGGACTCACGCTCGGTCACGGACCACACCTCGTGCGCGTCGAAGGTGCGCTGCTCCAGCAACACGACGGTCCCACCGCGCAACAGCGCCGGTATCGAGCAGATGCCGAGTCCCGTCCCGTGCATGAGCGGGCAGCAGGGCATCGCCACGTACCGTCCCGAGGCAGCCACCTCGTGTGCGATCGAGGCGATCTGCGAAGGCTCAGACGGTGCCTCCATCCCCAACATTGCGGCCGACGTTTCGTAGATGGCGCCCACGTAGGGGCCCTGATGCGACATCACGCCCTTGGGCATTCCGGTGGTCCCTCCCGTGTAGAGCATCGAGAGATCCTCCGGCGAGCGGGACTTGCGGGGCTGCGGTGCGTGTGCGGCAACGAGGGCATCGAAGCGAGTCGAGCCGTCGAGGTGCTCGCCGTCGTCGTCGACTTCGACGAGGAGACGGAGCTTGCTGCAGCGGTCCGTCACGCGCCCGACCCGATCGCCGAGCGAGCTGTGGAAGACGAGGACCTCAGCGTCGCTGTCCTCCAGGAGGTAGGCGAGCTCGTCGTCGAGATAGCGATAGTTGACGTTGACCGGCACGGATCGGTTCTTCTGCGCGCCGAACTGCGCGAGCAGGTACTCGGGGCAGTTGTACAGGTAGAGCGCGACCTTGGACTCGTACCCGGCTCCGGCCGCCTCGATCGCGGAGGCGAACCTCGCGGCGGTGCCCTCGAACTCCCGGTACGAGATTCGGCGACTGCCTTGGACAAGTGCGACTCGATCCCCCAGGGCGTCTGACACGATCTCCCACGCAGTCGCGACGTCAATCTCCATGTCACCTCCAGTGTCGAGTGCCCTGATTCAATCAGCGTCCACTGTGTGCAGCCGCGTTCCTAGCGAATCGCTACGCGGGCCTACAAATCCCTGCACCTACGCTCGGCCCCATCCCGCAGGGCCGACGAGCGTGATGTTGGTCCCGCCTTGGATGCACGCCGACCTAAGGGGTCAAGTCCAGCCTGAGACTGCTGTGCTCATGCCCCGTCGCTGACGCAGGTCCCGCCGTCGACGTTGCTGTTGGTTCCGTCCGGGCAGACAGTGTCACTCCACGTGTTGTTACCGAGAGTGGCGGGCCAGTTGCCATTACTGGTGAAGAACACTGCACCCAGCAGGTTTGCCTGCGTGAAATTCGCGCCCGTGAAGACGGCGCCTGGCGCATTGCAGTCCGGACACTGTGGAAACGACCCGTAGAAAGTGGCGTCTGAGAGGTTGGCACCTGTGAGGTTGGCGTTCACAAAGACGCCGTTCCCAAATGAGAGGCCTGAGAGATCCGCGTCTGAAAGATCGGCGCCGGTGAAGATTCCACCCATCTGAGCTCCGACGAACGTCGCTCCGGAGAGGTCCGCAGCGATGAAGTTGACGCCGGGGAATGGATAGTCGTACATCAGGGCATGGTCGAAGTTCGCATTAGCAAGGAATGCGCCCGTGAAGTTGACGGTGCCGATATCGGCACCGCTGAAGTTCGCCCCAGAGAAGTCGGCGTAGGAGAAGTCCACCGGGGCGAACTCGGTCCCGCCGAAGGTCGTGCTCGTGAAGTCCGCGCCAGTCGCTGTGGCACCCCCCATGGCTGCGCCCGTGAGGTCAGCGCCAACAAGACTCGCACCAGTGACGTTCGCGCCTGTCAGGTTCGCACCCTGCAGGTTCGCCCCCGTGAAGTCTGCGGCAATCCCGTTCGCCCCCACGAGGTTCGCGTCGAAAAGGACCGCGCCTGCGAGGTCAGCTTGCTCGAGATTGGCGCGAGGCAGACCCGCCGAGGTGAGGTTCGCACCGGGGCCGACGAGGTAGCCGCTCACCAATTCCCATTTGGCGGGAAGGACCGACGGGACTCCAATGATCCCGGCCGAGCTGACGCCCGCCAGCACGGCTCCCGTCAGGTCGGCGCCCCCGATCGTGACGTTGGAGAGCGTTGCGCCGTTGAGACTCGCACCCGTGAGCGTGGCGTCCGAGAGATTGGCGCCGTCAAGGGTGGCGAAGGAGAGGGTGGCGTCCGTAAGGGTGGCGCCCGTGAGGTTGGCGCGCGTGAGGTCGGCGTACGTGAGGTTGGCATTCGTCAGCGTCGCGCCGGCGAGGTGCGCTCGCACGAGGCCAGCGCCGGTGAGGTCGGCGCCGGTCAGGTTCGCGCCCGAGAGATCCGCGCCGATCATCGTGGCGCCGAAGAGGCTGGCGTTCGAAAGGTCGGCGCCACCCAGCAGCGCAGCAGCGAGGTTGGCCCCTGGGCCGATGAGGTAGCCCTGCTCTATCTCCCATCCATTGGGAAGCACCGAAGGGACGCCGAGGATGCCGCCCGAGCTGGCGTCTGCCAGCTGAGCTTGGCTCAAGTCCGCACCGCTGAGCGTCGCGCCAGCGAGCTGCGCCCCCGAGAGGCCGGCGCCGATGAGTGATGCGCCGACGAGGCGTGCGCCGTCGAGGTCGGCGTTCGGGAGGTTCGCTCCCGTCAGCTTGGCGCCTGTGAGGTCGGCACCCCTGAGATTTCCGAGAGCGAGATTGGCGCCCGTGAGCACCGCACGCCTGAGATCAGCCCGCGCGAGATCCGCGTGGCCAAACTCAGCGCCTGCAAGGTGAGCAGCGACGAGTCGTGCGCCTGCAAGATCAGCACGAGTGAGGTTGGCGTCTGTAAAGACGGCGCCCGTGAGTGTTGCGCTCTTTAGGTTGGTGTCCTTCAGGAAGGCATGCGTGAAGTTGGACCTCGTGAGGTTTGCGCTCCGAAGGACGGCGGCGGCAAGGTTGGCGTTCGCGAGGTTGGCACCTGCCAGCGTGGCACGGACGAGGATGGTTCCTTTGAGGTTCGCGCCAGTAAGAGTCGCGTGAGTGAGGTTCGCGCCCGAGAGGTTCTTTGCGGCCAGGTTGGCCTTCGCCAAGTCGCAGTAACTCAAGTTGGCGCGAGGGACGAGCATCGAGCACCTAGCAGTCAAGGGTGCGGCGGAAGCACGAGTGCCAAGTGCCGCAATGGGCACGACAGCCAACGCCGCTGCGGTGAGCGCCCTGTGCCAGCGTGAGTGGAGCACTGTCCGACTCCTCGTCTCTTCGCCGCTGCTTCGAAGAGCAATGCTACCGCCCGATGCCTAAACCGTCCGGAGTGATGGTCAAGCAGATGGGCAGTTCCGAGGGAGCCCCAATGACTCAGTACACAATCATCATCGAGGATGCCGGTTCCAGCTACGCCGCGTACGTCCCGGACCTGCCTGGCTGCGTCGGCGCAGCAGACACCATCGAAGAGCTTCGAGAGCTGATGCGCAAGGCGATCGAGTTCCACATCGAGGGACTGCGAGTCGAGGGACTCGATGTCCCGGCCCCATCCACTAAGGCAGCCACGATCACCTTTGCGTCCTGAGGGGCTGGCGGCGTGCTTCACGCCGCTGCCCTGGGGGTCTCGCAGTCCCAACGGGATTCGAACCGTGTCACCACCTTGAGAGCGCGGGTTCTCTGGTCCGCCCGCGTCCGTCAGGCACATGAAGCCCCCAACTCGTTCGGCCATTGCGGTCGTGGACGTTCGTGGGCGTCCGCATCGCCCCCGGCATTGATAGGCACTTTGATTGACAAGGTCTCTCCGAACGGCCACAGCTGTCGTAGTCCAAAGTCGCGAGCGAGTAATACAATTGTGTCATGGCACATTCGTATCACCCCCCCTCGACGGCGGCGGGACTGCTTCAGCTTGCCCGGCTCAAGAGTGGACTCAGCCAGAGGGAGCTTGCGGAGCGAGCTGGTGTGCCGACCACCATGATCTCGGCGTACGAGCGTGACCGACGACAACCCACATTGCCCACCCTCCTGAGACTCATTCGAGCCGCGGGCTTCGACCTACGGATGCACTTGGCTCCGCTTGAAGAGCATGACGAGGTCTTGGAAGTCCTCGAAGCGGCTCGGACCCCTAAAGAGCGACGCCACCGTGATCGACAAGAGCGGGCTTGGCGAGAAGCCTCCCCCGTTGCGGACGCAACTTCATCCGCCAGCCGTTGAAGCAACCGCTCTATGCCGCGCGCATACTCGAGGTCTTCAACCGTCACTGCGTCGAGTACGTAGTCATAGGGGCATTTGCAGCCATCGCCCAAAGGGCACCGATCCCCGCGACTCGCGACATTGATCTGACGCCAGGCACTTCGGACGGGAACCTCGCACGCCTGTCGGCGGCACTGCACGAACTCGGCGCGCGGATCCGAGCCGGTGGGGTCGCAGAGGGACTCCCGTTCGATCACGATGGAACGTCGCTCGGCGGCGCCAGAGTTTGGAACCTCATCTGCATGCACGGTGAGTTCGACCTCTCCTTCTTCCCGAACGGCTTCGATCACGGCTACGAGCAGCTCGCGCTTCGAGCGCACCGCATGGCTGTCAGTGGCACAGTCGTCCTGATCGCCGATCTCGACGACGTCATCACATCCAAGGAGGCGGCGGGACGCCCAAAGGACCTCCGGGTGCTCCCACTTCTCTACCGGCACCAACAGAGCCTCAACAGCGACGACGCCTGATCGCAGCTCGAGGATTTGGTCAACTCGCAGCCCCAACAGGACTCGAACCCGTGTCGCCAGCTTGAGAGAGCGCGCGAGCCGTTCGAGACGCCGCTCCTCTCGAGGTTTGATAACCGACTGAAGATTCGAGACGACGCTCCTTACGAAGGACCTCTGGCACCCTGCGAATCCCTCGGCGACTCCCCTCGCGGGTCGCTGTAGCCGCGAGATCGAACTGAACGTCGCCCCCCGGCGACGTCCGGTCCGTCGCGCATCGCGCAGCTGTTCCACTCGACCATGGCCGCTGCTCGGAAGCCAGCGAAATGGGTGTCGCCTTCTCTCCTACAAGTGAGGCGCTACCGTCTCGCTTGCTGCGTCGACGACGCCGCCCGCCACGAAGTCCCACCACGACACGAGCGCACCGACTTGGTAGGTCTCTTGGGCTACGAGGTTGCCAGTGGTCGGGTCGAAGATGGCGACTTGATTCATGCCGTCTCCCATAATTGAAAACCCCTCACCGGTGGTACCGAGTTGGTCTATAACCGTGCCAAGGGACTCGACTCCACCTAGGGCCGCGATGTCGGTCAAGACTGCTGCTCGAAGTGCCGGTGACGCGGTGGTCTCTTCCAAAAGTGACGTGAGAAGAATGAAGATCTGACTGGGATCCTGTGTCGCTCCAGCCGATTCGACCTGACTCAATAGCTGTGCAGGTTGCGTTGACACCTCGTTGATTGGAATCCGGACTCCGTCAGGAGTTCCGCCAGGACCGCCCGTCTGGTCAATTGGGACCTGAGTAAGTGCGGGACGTCCCGCAGCGACCCACCGACTCCGAGTTGACGGATCCAAAACACCCGGATCGTACGTGATGGTCAGATGAAACGAACCGTCCGAGCGCAACCACATCTCGCGGTGCGCGAGCTGGGTGTATTGGAAGCCCGTTTCGACGGCGAACGCCTGCTGCAGGTTCTCTGACTGACTGAAGTAGTACTGGCCAGGTCCGAGTGGCTGCAGAGCGGGTTGGGCGGCAGCGACGTCAGCAAACTTTCGGAGTGTGGCAGCGGCAGCCGACTGGGCACCCCCATTGAAGATGGGTAGAGCACCGCCCGCGATCACGGCAAATGCCGCCGCCGCGGCGGCTACTGACACGACGACACGACTTCGAATGCGACGTTGACGCTGTGGTGTTGCCTCTTCAGAGTGCAGAAACGAAGAGAGGATCCTCTGGACCTCGCTGCTGTCGGGACTGAACGAGACGTCACGCGCGGGATCAGAGTCAATGAGAAGCTGGTCAAAGTTCATGATGAAATGCTCCTTCTTGCATGCGGGAAGACGAGTGGGGTTAGTGGCACTGGACTGTCATCAATCTCGATCAACGGGCTCAGTGACTCTTTGAGGCGGCCGCGCGCACGACGTAGTCGCAGTTCAACGGCATTCTCTGAAACGTCAAAGATCACGCCAATCTGGGCGTGCGTCAACTGCTCCCACACCGAAAGTCGGAGCATTTCGCGGTCGGGTTCATCGAGGCGATCGACCGCTTCACGAACCAGGTCGAATGATGCCGTATCCTTTACGTCGATCTCCGTGTGGATGACCGGTTGGGCGTCAACCCGGCTTTGCAAGCGAGATCGCTGAGTAAGACCCCGCGAGTGTCGAAGCAGGACATTGCGAGCAACCCCGTACAACCACGGCAGATGCTCTGGCTCGGATGGCATGTCGTCGAGGCGACGCCACGCCACGATGAAGACCTCCGACACCAAGTCGGGTTCACTCTGCACTCCGCTGGCGACGCGACGTCGTATGTATCTTGCGATGGCTGAGAAGTTGCAATCGTAGATACGCCGAAAGTGTGCATCACGAGCTGAGGTACTCACGGCTCGGCATTTCAATGCATCGTCGACGCGTTTTTCACCCATACTTACTTATGCCTCGTTCGGCCATACCCCGTCAAGATTTTGGCTTACCTCTCGGGACCACTTGCCGTCCCCGATCGCTCCCCAGCGCCATGCGACGGAGGCAGGGATCCGACTTCCCTCAGTTGTGCCCGTGCTTGTCCATGCGGATCGGCGGGCTATCCGTGCCTACAGAGGCATCAGGGTGCATATCTTCTTTAACATGATCGTCAGGCCAGGCGGCATGATCCCGCACCGAGAGTGCGACCCCGTCTAGTGCGCGCCGCATCCCAGCCCAGGCGGTGGCAAGGACTGGCGCGAATCGCGGGTCTCGCCTATGTCCCCAGTTCGTGTGTCGCCAGTTCGTGGGAGAATATCGGGGATTTCTGAAAGAAGTGGCCTCGAGACAAGACGATGACGTGATGCGACGCACCTCCCATCGAATTATCGGTTGCTTTGCTTTCGCAGTCGCAGCCATCGCCATGACGCTGCTTTCCGGGTGCGTGACGCCAGCAACTGATTCCGCCCCCAAGCTGCACCTTCAGGCCGTCGATTCGGTTCGGGTCATCTCGCCCCACCTTTCATACGCGAAGACCAACGCGCTGGTGCCTAAGGACCACTATTGGGGCATACTCGCGGGGGCCGTCACAACGTGCGGCACGGAGGGCGTGAACCTGACTCCGCGTGAGATGGCCCGCCGCCCCTTGACAGTGACGCTCTGGCATCAGGGGAGGCCGATCTCTTCAGTGCGCCTCGATCAGCGCTCCGGCTTCGCCTTCTTGGTTGTGGGCGGCACCGTCGTTCGTTTCCCGTACAACCCCAGCACGCACGAGCAGCCGTTTGGCTGGTCCCCGGGGTTCGCGGTTCGCGCGAGCACCGGGTTCGTGGAGACAGCAAGCCTCGGTGGACCCGGCGGCGCAGGGGAGGTGATCTTCCAGCTTGCGGCTCGACCGCACATACACCCGTGCTACCCGAAGAAGCCGAACATCCCAGATAGCAATCGTGTCTCCATTGACCGGGCGTGCAAGATGCTCAAGATCGGTGTGGGAGGACAGGTGAGCCCCGCGACGGGGGAGCACGCGGTGATGGTCACGCTCGTCAACGCCGCCACATCGACCTGCCAGCTCTTTGGCTATCCGAGTGTGACCTTGCTGACGAACTCGGGAAGGACGATGCCATTCTCCTTTGTCCGTGGGCAGAGCCAATACATGTCCAACAAGCCACCGAGCATCGTCACGCTCGCGCCTGGCGCCAAGGCCTATGTCGAGGTCACGAAGTACCGCTGCGACCTAAGAGAGATCACAAGCGCCGCGACGCTGCGCCTGGTCGTACCGATGACCGGACAGGTGTTGAGCATTCGGCAACCCTCAGCGCAAGGAGTTGGGACGCTCTCGTACTGTGCGGGCGGATCGCACGGCCCGGGCAACCTCGTGTCGGTCTCTCCTGTGAGCGTCTCGGCCCGTTCCCTCTACCCCCAATGACGAGTCCGAAGCGCCGCAGTTTTGCGAGGTGGCAGCACCTCAAGGTGGCATACGCCGAGATCGTCGCGAGCCGGCAGGCAGGGAATGACTAGGAGTCGCACAGTTCTCCTTGCGGCCGCATGGGCCGCCGCCGCGTTCCTTGCCGCCTGCGGCTCAACGACGACACTGTCCACCAGCACGACAACCACCACGATCGTCACGCCGGGTCAACACAAGCCGATCGACTTGTTTGTCCATGTTCATTGTCTAAGTGGATCCGCCTCCAGCACACTCATCTTTGGCAAGCGGCAAGAGGTCATCTGCATACACGTGGGAACGATGCTCACATTGCAGCTTGCGAAGCCCCCGGCTGGCGATCATTGGGGTCCCGATGGAAAGAGCAGATTCAGTGACATTGTCGGCGTACACAGCCGGGGTGGGGATGGCGCTTACACCTATGTCTACCGAGGTTCGAAGTCGGGGATTGACTTCGTCCAGGTTCTCATGCTCTACGCCTGCCCCAAGGCAGGGTGCATACGCCCGGGGCCACCGATTCCCGAGGCGCAGTGGGTCATTCGCGTCGTGAACCCTGGCCGAGTCAACGTGCCAGATGTGGTCAAAATGCCGATCAGCACCGCCATGCGGACGATCCGACAGTTTGGGCTCGTGCCCCGCCGTGTCGCGACGGAACTCTGCTCAGGACCTGCCTTGCCTTTCGTGCCTCGAATCGGGGCTGTCGCTGAGCAGCGTCCGGCAGCCTTCACGTTCGTGAAGCCGGGTTCGGTGATAACCCTCTTCGAGCCGACGCGATCGAACCCGCGATGCTTCTGAGGCGGCGAGCCCGGCCAGCGCGACTGGCGGCTGCGGCAGTTCTGTTGGCTGCCCTCGCTGCTGTGATGCTCATCTTCGCCCTATCCGGGCCACCTCAGCACGTCGCACGGCACCGGACACCGTCGCACGCGTTGAACGCGCCTAGCCCTCCTTCGGTTGTCGTCGGCACGCTCGTGACTGGCGACCCGCACGGCCTTCACTTCGGCACGCGAGTCCCAACCCAGGGAGCCTCGTGCTCGCTTGGGGCGTGTTGGTCAACGCTCGTGACGGCGCGTGGCTGCCTCTTTCCAGTGCAAGGGTCATACGACTATCCGGTGTCCAACGCTGCGTCGACCCCCTGGCACATCGCCGGCCCTGCCCTCGCTGGCCCCGGCGTGAGCCCCCGCGATCACTTCATCTTCGCTGATTCGCGTTCCGCCACTCGTGCGTTGATCTGGACCGGCCCGAACACGTTCGTGGCAACGGACGACGGTGGTCGACATTGGTATCGGGTCACAGGAATCGCCCATCGCGTCGCCGTCGATGACACTGGCGCTCAGGTCACCAGCATCACGATCGGGATCGCCGGACCTCACGCGTGCGATTACTACTTCACCTACTCGTCAGTCGGAGGCACCGTCTGGCGACGTGGTGACGCGCTCAGAGGCTTCATAACGACGGCAATGACACCGCAGACGTCCTCGTGCTTATCCGAGAATGAGCGCGCCTGATCGCAAGACGGTTCCGTCGACGGCGTACGAACGTCCGTGGAAGACACAAACCCGCAGTCCGCTAGGGGTTCATTCGTGCATCCACTCCGCAGAGTATGGCGGAGTATTGCGTCTTTACAATTCTGAGACATACTTCGCTATACTGTGCTTCGACAGAGACAAATCACCGGGCTGATCAGCACACTCGCAGCCCCAACGGGATTCGAACCCGTGTCGCCACCTTGAGAGAGCGGGTCACTCGTCCCTCCACGTCCGCCAGGCACCGGGAGTGCCAGTCTTCAGCACCATGACGATTACGGACGTGCAGGAGCGACACCATCAGCGTTGACCTGCATTGATGGGCAGCTCTACTCAGAGAGGCAGTCTCCTCTGATCCTCTGAGGCGACGAAGTCGCCAGTGGCGTCGGGATCCAGAGTCGATTCCGAACCGCCGTGGACACAGACCAAGACTCCTCTTGGAATCGACACGCGAGATTCATGAAGGACTCAAGACGTACGTGATGAGGGCACTCTCTTGGGAAATCGCGGGAGTTCCCTGGACCTCAAGAACCTCAATCGAAAGAAGACTGTGGGCAGGGACCAGCACTGCCACTGGACTGGAACATGCCATCCCAACAGATATCTCGCAGGTCACTTCTTCGCCACCCGGCGTTCCGCTGCCACCATTGACCTGTACAGATACGTACGCTTCGGATGGATTGAGAGCACTCGTCAGCCTGACACTCAGTTCTCGGAGCACCATCGGCTGTGATGGGGAAAGCATCTGGACATTCGACTTCATCGCGTCTGCGATGGTGATTCCGCCCGGAGCGCCATAGGAACGGTACGTACAAGGGGCCCTGTTGGTACAACTCGGCTCACTTGGAATGTCAGAGATCCGGGCCATCTGCACAGATACAAAGGCTCGGGCGTTCCTTCCATCGAGAAAACCGGCGTTGAGGTTCCTCACTTCGGTCGTATTTCCAACGGCTAGCGGTGGGACTCCGGCCGGGGCATTGAGGCGGAGCGCGGAGCCACGCTCACTCGTCAGGTAAGTGCTCGCTGAAGAGGTGTTCTTTCTCCCGAGGAGAAGCGACGAACCGGTTACGGCATAAGCGGTCCCTGACAAAGAAATGATCAAGGCCAAAATTGCAACTCCGGCCGCAGGCGACGGGTGACGCATGATGATGTCCTCCGAATCGTGGAGACCTCATCTAACACCTAGATCTCCTGGATTCCACGATCTCATGGCCCCAAAGGAGCTTCTCTTGATCTTCTGAGCGAGCCCCGCCTCCTGAGTCACCACATGATGCGACACTGCTCCGCCGTAGAAGTCGAGTCATGGCTACGAGACGAAGCGCTCAACTGGTACCTGGGGCACGTCCAGTGTCCGTGCCTGAGGCAGTAGGTGAAGGGCACGACCTGCTTGAGCAGGGGACTGTCGTCCTACCGATGCATGTTCGCTGGAGCGGGCCAACTATCCAAGCCGACCTTGCTGACCGAGCTGACCGAGCTGACCGAGCTGACCGAGCTGACCGAGCTCGTGTAAATGAACAGATACTCCGGGAGGGGGAACGAAATTGTCCCGGAACAGATCCATGCCTCAACTCTAGGGATGTGTAGTGACGTATAGGGAATCGCTATACAGCCCTATACATCCCTACACATCTGCGGGGCAGCATTCCCGCAGACGGTTGAGATGCCTCCAGCCACGCTCAATATAGCCGTTGATCAGGTCATTTGCAGCCCAAACGGGATTCGAACCCGTGTCGCCACCTTGAGAGAGCGGGATTCTTCGTCCGCCATCGTCCGCCAGGCACCAGGAGTGCTCCCTTCGATGCGCCAAACGTACAGGCCTTCCTTTAGATACGTCTAGATAATTTAGATATCGTTAGATATTCTGAGCGGCTCGGGGTGATGGTCAATCTGATGGGCAAGCGCGGTGAGGCGCAGCCAAAACCCTGCCCAATCAGGGGCATGAACAGGGATTTTCCTCGCAGCCCCAACGGGATTCGAACCCGTGTCGCCACCTTGAGAGAGCGGGTTCACTCGTCCGTATGCGTCCGCAAGGCACTAGGAGCACCGCACGGCATCCACCACGACGTTCATAGACGACCACGAGTGTGCACATGCGTCACCGGCCTTGATGGGCATTTTGATGGGCAAGTCGACTCCTCCGAGGCTGGGCTACGTGGCCACTTTGCCCGCGGTCCACGACCGTTGGGATCCGGTGAAAGTCCGTGAACTCATCCGCGAAGTGGAGCAAGCAGGTTGGAGACAGGTCCGCCAGAAGGGCAGTCACCGCCAGTTCTCGCACCCTGAACGACCTGGGGTCATCACGGTGTCGGGGAACTTGGGGAAGGACGTACCCTTGGGACTATTGCGAGCCATCCTCAAGCAAGCGGGCACTTCAAAGGAGCCCAAATGACTCAGTACACGATCATCATCGAGGATGCCGGCTCCAACTATGCCGCGTACGTCCCAGATCTCCCCGGCTGCGTCGGGGCGGCTGACACGATCGAAGAGCTTCGAGAGCTAATGCGCCAAGCGATCGAGTTTCACATCGAGGGACTTCGAGTCGAGGGTCTCGACGTTCCAGCTCCATCCACAAAGGCGGCCACGATCACCATCGCTTCCTAAGCCATTGGCGCGTTCGCGCCGATGACCTCGGGGTCAAGGTCATCTCGCAGCCCCAACGGGATTCGAACCCGTGTCGCCACCTTGAGAGAGCGACGCGACGTGTTCGCAGCCGTCCGCCAATGACGTTTGTGCTGGTCAAGATGGGTGGGCGCGTCCCCACAGTTAGATCCTGTCCGTGGAGTTCTGTCGAAAGGATGGACAAAAGGATGGACAATTCTCGCCTAGTCAAAGACTCATCACCGTACGCGCTCCGTGAATCCTGCTTACAGAGAAGATGGTGCAGCGAAAGGGCTAACTGCTGCAAGCGAACCCACTGATCGCGCGAGAAGTATCGCCCCCCGACCCAGCCGTATGGGATATCCAGTATCTGTCGGTTGCGGACAGGCGTCATCGACATTCGGCGGAAAACGAGCGACCTGCTGCCAGTCAGCAAGTACCTACGATGCGCCCGACCGCCCTGGCTTCGATGTCTGCCTGCCATTGGTGATCGAAGGTTGGATCTCCCGTGCCTGCAGTGGGTGACAGCAGGACAAATGCCACCGATGCGTTCCCGCCGTGCGGTCCCATCCATGTCATGTCTCCCGCGCCCGCCCAAGACGGCACTCTGCCAAAGCTCGGATCGAAGCCCTTGGGTGCCAGTTTCCGGTCAAGTCTCGTTTGCAACGAGCGCGCTGAGCCGCTCCACTGGAACTCGACTTGCACCACCACTGGGTCCCATCCCCATGTTCCGGACCTGCCGTCGCAACTGTCCTGCCGAGGCTCCCATCGCGCCGCCCAGCGGGCCGGGCCGGGCCAAGGGACCGAACTCACCCACGGCACCGGTCCCCGCTCGTAGCCCGGAAGAACTCTCACTAGTGGCGTCAGAGCCTTCATGATCCGGCCGCCTGGATCTCCAGACGCAGCGGAGGAGAGACGGGCGGTAACAACGGCTACCACGACCACGAGAATGGCGACTGAGACACCGAGGGTGGCCACCCGCCGGAGAGTCACTGCTCGCCTCGCACTCACCTTCTCCATTCAACACGACGGTTCACCATGACCAAAGTGGCGGTCGCGGTCAGTCAACCGTTGCAAGCACTCGGGCCGTCGGTCTTCGGATAGCGCGCACATACCAGGCGGTCAGGAACACCTCTCGCACCGCAGAGGCGCAGGTCACTTCGTGAGCGACAGCGCCGAACCGGTCGCCTGTCCGCTGAAATCGGCACGATCCAGGTTGGCGCCGTCAATCACCCCAAGCAGCGTAGCCAGGTCTCTCCAGAAATGTGGCCGTGTCCGCACCGAACGGGCGTTGTCACGGAGAAGTGGGGTCGTTGCGCACTGCATTCCGTCGGGATCGATGACAACGAAGCCAGGCAACGTGACGTTCTCGAAGATGGCGTGGCTCCCGGTGACTTGAAAGTCCATGACGTACATCGTCTTCGGATGCTTGCTGCACTTTGCCAGCTGCGGTCTCGGTACTGCTGGTAACGAGCACAGCAATAGTGCAACCGACTTCGCCGAAGCGGGATCCGTCATGGTGATCGATGCGGGAACCCTGAAGTGCACGCGAGTTGGTGAGCGGAGTTCAACACGTCTCACGGTGACTCCCTTGACTCGCGGAACGACGCCACACACGGAGACGAATGTCGTCTTTCCCACTAGTCCCGAAGAGCCTTCAGTAGTACCGCACCCGGCAAGCAGCGCCACCGTGAGGACTGCTCCCAGCGTGACTGACAGCTTCACGCACACAGCGTTGCACCATTCGCACTGCCTTGCCATATTGACTCCCGGTGGTTCGCGCAATGTCTCGTGACCCCCATGCGCCGATCCGGGACAGGCAACTTGAGCAGGCATCGGCGCTACAAATCAGCTCTTTCTAGACCGTCTCGCCTCGCGCCGCGCGTCCTGCTCCATCTCGAAGAACAGCTCTGCAAGACGTGCGGTGTCAGGGTCGTCGTACCCACGGCCCTCGTAGCCGAACGTCCCTTCGATCGGGTCCTCGCGGCTCTGCGCCGCCCGAAACTCGATCCGAGCGCCCCGAAGGCTCGCGAAGGTCGTCGAGTAGCCGCGGGACTTGGTCATGAGCTGGCCGCGGTAGCCGAGGGTGTGGGCGTGTGCGCAGAGTCGAAGGGCACGGAGGTCCTTCCTGCCGCCGAGCCGCCAAGCACAGAGCGCCAGGCGTCGCAGGTGCGGCGACGTCTCGAGCCGCTCGATCTGAAGTCGGTGCGCGAACGGCC
>Ga0208219_1000016_pt1 | contig 96058 bp, 102 predicted proteins | sample NGESurshal072012_7_FD_184469 | JGI IMG/M metagenome (GOLD analysis project Ga0208219, IMG submission 184469) | Arctic peat soil microbial communities from Barrow, Alaska - NGEE Surface sample 53-2 shallow-072012 (SPAdes) | ecosystem: Environmental > Terrestrial > Soil > Wetlands > Peat ... | reverse complement strand
TATCGACGGGAAGGTTTGGCACCTCGATGTCGGCTCGTCGCATCCTGGGGCTGAAGCTGGTCCCAAGGGTTGGGCTGTTCGCCCATTAAAGCGGTACGCGAGCTGGGTTCAGAACGTCGTGAGACAGTTCGGTCCCTATCCGATGTAGCCGTAAGAGATCTGAGGAAGGCTGTCCCTAGTACGAGAGGACCGGGACGGACGTAGCTCTCGTGTGCCAGTTGTCCTGCCAAGGGCATGGCTGGTTAGCGACCTACGGGTGGGATAAGCGCTGAAAGCATCTAAGCACGAAGCCCGTTCCAAGATTAGATCTCTCACAGGGTAAACCTGGTAAGGCCCGTGGCCAGACGACCACGTAGATAGGCCGGAAGTGTAAGTGCGGTAACGCATTCAGCTGACCGGTACTAATCGGCCGAGGGCTTGGAGGCAAAAAGCTCGTGCTCGCTCTAGGACGCTCAAGGCCAGTCGGCCGAGCGCACAGTTTCCGGTGGCCATGGCGGCGGGGAAACACCCGTTCCCATTCCGAACACGGCAGTTAAGCCCGCCAGCGCCGATGGTACTTGGGGGGTAGCCCCCTGGGAGAGTAGGACGCCGCCGGGATCTCGCAAGACGAAGGCCCACCGCACTTGCGGTGGGCCTTCGTCGCGTTCGCGGGTCAGTCGGGTGCACGGCTGGCGCTGCTCCGCTGACGCTGCCGTCGAGGCACGAGGTTCCGCGTCCGCGCCGACGGTTCACATAGTGTTCGGCCGAGCCGCAGCCACGCGGTCAAAGAGCCACGCCTGGTGCTCGACGCCCGGGGCAAGGAGGCGGCGCACATGGGGTACGCGAACAACAGCTACCGCGCCCCGCCGTCGAACTACTTGGCATGGCCATCTGCAACCTCATCTTTTGCTGCCTGCCGCTCGGCATCGTGGCCCTCGTGTTCTCGGCGCAGTCCCAGTCCGCCGCAAACCGCGGCGACATGGCCCAAGCTGAGCGCACGGCGGGCGTGGCGAAGACCTGCAACATGATCGCCACGATCGGCGGCGCCGTCGTGGTGGTGATCGTCTTCATCGCCGTCATCGGGGCCTCGCACGGCTCGCAGACCTAATCGATGGCGACGCTGACGAGGTGGGCGCCGCGCTCGCGGGTCGGGCTCAATCGAGCAGGTGCCACCGCGTTCGCCGCGCTGGCCGTAGGCGCCGCGATCGTCGCGCACCTCGTGAGCCCTGGACGGGATCACTGGCTGCCCAAGTGCCCGTTCCACGAGCTGACGGGGCTGTGGTGCCCGGGCTGCGGCTCGAGCCGCGCTGCCTGCGCGCTCTCGCACGGCAATCTCGTCGAGGCGTTCCGTCACAATGTCCTGTTCCTGCCCGCATTGGCGGCGCTCGTGTGGGTGTGGTGCGCCTTTGCCCTGCGCTCGTTCGCGCCGTCGACGTCGGAGCGCACCTGGACGCGCAACCCGCTCACCCGCCTCAAGCACCCGCAGTACCTGGTCGTCATAATCGTGGCGTTCTGGGTGGTCCGGAACCTCCCTGGCGCGCCCGTGCACCTTCTGTCGAGCTGATCGTGCGGCCCCGTCTCGGGAGTCACCGGGCACACCCGTAGGATCGCTCGATGCCCGAACAGCCCCGACGCGGATCACAGCGGGCGGGCACGGGCCCGAAGCGACCGTCCGCCGCCAAGGGTGCGTCAGGCTCCCGTGCAGGCGGCGCAGCCCGAGGCGGCACCTCGAAGTGGGACCCGACTCGTCGAGCGCCGTCCAAGGGCGGCACTGCTCGTGGCGGGAGCACCGGTCGTCCGACGGGCTCGGCTAGCGCGTCGCGCGCTGGCTCTGCGCCGCGGCCGGGCGCACGCGCGCGGCCCGCGCCGCCGGAAGGGCGCACGGCGTCGCCGTCGCCGCGCCCGAGCCCGCGACGTGCTGCGACGACGCGCGACCCTCGCGACGCCCGGCCCGCCCCGAGGCCCCGAAGTGGCTCGGCCCCCCAGGCAAGGACGGATCGCACGACCGCCCGCGCCGAGCGCGGCGACGCGCCGTCGCGATCGAGGTCGGCCAGGCCCGACTCGCGAACCGGCGGCGCAGGAGGCGCCCGGAGGGCAGCGGACCCAGGACGAGGCACGAGAGGCGCGCCACCTCGCGCCGCCGGACGCTCGGTCGGGGCTCGCAGCGCAGCCCCCTCACGCGGGGGCGATCGGCCCACTCGCTCGCCGTCTGGCCCGCCCACCCGCGCCGCAGCCCGTCGTCCGGGCGGAGGGCCGCCGGCGGCTGCACGGAGTGCGGCGGCTCCAGCCAGCCGTGCGCGACCGCCCGCTCGAGGTGGGGCTGCTGCGGCGCCCCGCCGCTCGACGGAGCGCCCCGAGGCTCGGTCTCGGGACCGCGCGGACCGTCCCTCGTGGGGCGGCGTCGCCCGGCGGGGCGCGCGGCAGCTCAATGTCACCGGTGAGGGGAGCTTCGAGGACCATCGCTCGAAGCGTCCCCCGGCGGCTCCCGACCAATGGATCCGCGACGAGCGTTCACCGACGACAGCCACGCCTGACGAGCAGCTGAGCGCTGCGAGACCGCGAGCCGAGCTGCCGGGCGACGTCGCCGCGGGCATCCGCAATGCGGCGTTCGGGCTGACGACAAGGGCGCGCGAGCGGCTTGTCACGAACACGGCCGAGGCAGTCGAGGCGTACAACCGGGGGCGCTACGAGGAGGCCGCGAGGCTGCTCTCGCCGGTGGCCGAGGTGGCGCCCAACGTGGCCAGCGTCCGCGAGGTGGCGGGGCTCGCCAACTATCGGGCGCGCCGCTGGCGCGCCGCGGCGGTCCACCTGCGCGCGCACCACGCCCAGACCGGCGACGTGACCCACCTGCCCTCGGTCATGGACGCCGAGCGCGCGCTCGGCCACCAGCGCGCCGTCGCGCTGCTGTTCGAAGAGGTGCGCTCGGCGTCGCCCGCCACCGAGGTGCTGACCGAGGCGAGGATCGTGATGGCCGCGTCGTTCGCGGATCGGGGGCGCCTCGACGAGGCGATCGAGCTGCTCGTCGCATCCGGCGCGCTGCGTCGCGTCCGAAACCCCTCGGCGAGGCACGTGCGGCAGTGGTACGCCCTGGGCGACCTCTACGAGCGCTGCGGCGACGCGCCGCGAGCGCGCGAGCTGTTCACCCGCGTCGCACTGGCGGACCCAGGCGCCTTCGACGTCGAGGAGCGACTGGACGAGCTGGGCGCGCGAACACGTCCGACACGCAGCCGGGCTCGGTAGCCACCGGCTCCATCGCACCGACGCCGTCAGCTCTGAGCGAGAACAGGTCCGGGACTAGCCTCGACGCATGGATCTGCACTACCTGCTTGGCGACGAGGCCGAGTCGCTCCTCACCCACACCTGCACGGCCTTCCCCAAGTCGCTGCTGACGCTGCCGGGACCGGACTTCGTCGATGCCGTGGTCACCCAGTCAGACCGATCGCCTGGCGTGCTGCGCAGCCTCGGCTCGCTCTACAGCCACGGGCGCCTCGGCGGCACGGGCTACCTGTCGATCCTCCCGGTCGACCAGGGCATCGAGCACTCCGCGGCGGCGTCGTTCGCGAAGAACCCGATCTACTTCGACCCCGCCCGGCTCTGCGACCTGGCACTGGCAGCAGACTGCAGCGCGATCGCCACGACGCTCGGGACCCTGGGTGCGGTGACGCGGCGCTACGTGCACCGGATCCCGTTCATCGTGAAGCTGAACCACAACGACTTCCTGCACTACCCGACGACCTATGACCAGGTGCTCTTCGCCTCGGTCCGGCGCGCCATCGATCTTGGCGCCTCGGGTGTCGGTGCCACGATCTACTTCGGGTCGCCCGAGGCCGACCGCCAGCTGCACGAGGTCGGCACGGCGTTCGAAGAGGCGCACCGCAACGGGCTGTTCACCGTGCTCTGGACGTACCTGCGCAACCCTGCATTCGTGAAGGACGGCGTGGACTACCACCTCTCGGCGGACCTGACCGGCCAGGCCAACCACATGGGCGTGACCATCGAGGCCGACCTCATCAAGCAGAAGCAGGCGGAGAACAACGGCGGCTACACGGCCATCGGCTTCGGCAAGACCGACCCGCTCGTCTACGACAAGCTCACGACGTCGCACCCCGTCGACCTCACTCGCTGGCAGGTGGCGAACTGCTACGCGGGTCGCGTCGGGCTCATCAACTCGGGCGGCGAGTCAAAGGGCGACTCGGACCTCGCTCAGGCCGTCCGCACCGCCGTCATCAACAAGCGAGCCGGGGGACAGGGCCTCATCGTCGGGCGCAAGGCGTTCCAGCGGCCGATCGACGACGGCGCCGCGCTGGTGCACGCGATCCAGGACGTCTTCTTGGACGGATCGGTCACCATCGCCTGACTCGCCCCGTGGAGCGGTCGCCGACGCCGGTAGTGTGGACTGCGAAGGAACGAGGGTCATGACCGACACGGTTGCGCATCGAAGCGTCGTCAAGGGGGTCGTCCTGCGGTTCGCGGGGGACTCAGGCGACGGCATGCAGCTCGCAGGAGAGCGGTTCACCTCGGTGTCTGCGGCCTTCGGCAACGACCTCGCGACGCTGCCCGACTTCCCCGCAGAGATCCGTGCCCCTGCGGGCACGCTCGCGGGCGTGTCGAGCTTCCAGGTCCAGATCTCGGACCACTCGATCACGACGCCGGGCGACACCCCCAACGTTCTCGTTGCGATGAACCCGGCGGGCCTCAAGGCCAACCTCTCGCTGCTCGAGCCTGGTGCGACGGTGATCGTGAACGCCGACTCCTTCGACGAGCGCTCGCTGGCCAAGGCCGGCTACGACGCCGACCCGCTTCACGACGGCACGCTCGGGAGCTTCACGGTCTACGAGGTCCCCATGACCTCGATCACCCAGGAGGTCTGCAAGGAGGCGGGGGTGAAGCCCCGCGACGCCGAGCGGTCGAAGAACTTCTTCGCGCTCGGGCTGGTCTCGTGGCTCTACTCGCGCCCGGTGGACCAGACCGTCGCGTGGATCGAGTCGCGCTTCGCGTCGCGCGACACGGTCAGGGAGGCCAACCTCCGGGCCTTCCGCGCGGGCTACGACTTCGGCGAGACCGCCGAGCTGTTCGACTCGCGCTACGAGATCGAGGCCGCCCCCTTCGACGCGGGGGAGTACGCGACTGTGACGGGCAACACGGCGCTGTCCTGGGGGCTCATCACCGCGGCGCAGAAGGCGAGCCTGCCCCTGTTCTTGGGCAGCTACCCGATCACGCCGGCCTCCGACATCCTCCACGAGCTGTCCAAGCGCAAGGAGTTCGGGGTGCGCACGTTCCAGGCCGAAGACGAGATCGCCGCGATCACCGCGGCGATCGGCGCGAGCTACGGCGGCTCGCTCGGTGTCACGACCACAAGCGGCCCGGGCATCGATCTCAAGGGCGAGGCGATCGGCCTCGCGATCAGCCTCGAGCTGCCCTTGATCATCATCGACGTCCAGCGCGGGGGTCCCTCGACGGGGCTGCCCACCAAGGTCGAGCAGAGCGACCTGCTGCTGGCCATGTACGGCCGGCACGGCGAGCCGCCGCTGCCGATCATCGCCGCGGACACCCCGAGCCGCTGCTTCGAGGCCGCGCTCGAGGCCGTGCGCATCGCGGTGACCTACCGCACGCCCGTGATCCTGCTGTCCGACGCCTACCTCGCCAACGGCTCGGAGCCCTGGCTCGTGCCGAATCCCGATGACATCTCGACGATCGACCCGAGCTTCGCGGCGGCCCCGAACCACGTGAACGACGACGGCAGCGAGTCGTTCTGGCCCTACGTGCGCGACGAGGTGACGCTCGCGAGGCCCTGGGCCCCGCCCGGCATGCCGGGGCTCGAGCACCGCATCGGGGGCTTGGAGAAGTCCGACGGCCAGGGCTCGGTCTCCTACGACGGCGCGAACCACGAGCGCATGACGCGGCTGCGCCACGAGCGAATCGAGCGCATCGCGGACTCGATCCCCGACGTCGTCGTCGACGACCCGAGCGGGTCGGCGACCGCCCTCGTCGTCGGCTGGGGCTCCACGTACGGGGCAATCGACGCGGCAGTCGCGCGGCTGCGCGCGTCGGGCCGCAACGTCGCCAGGGCGCACCTCGTGCACCTGCACCCGTTCCCATCGAACCTGGGCGAGGTGCTCGCGCGCTACGAGCGCGTCGTGGTTCCCGAGCTCAACATGGGCCAGCTCGCGCGGCTGCTGCGTGCCGAGTTCCTCGTGGACGCACGGACGATCTCCAAGGTCCAGGGGCTGCCATTCCGGGCGAGCGAGCTCGAGGCACTGCTGCTCGGCGAGATCGGAGGTGCGACGTGACCCAGGTGGACCTCCCGACCACGCGCAAGGACTGGATGAGCGACCAGGAGGTCCGATGGTGCCCGGGGTGCGGGGACTACTCGATCCTGGCAGCCCTCCAGATGCTGATGCCCGAGCTCGGCGTGCGGCGCGAGTCCACGGTGTTCGTGTCGGGCATCGGCTGTGCGGCGAGGTTCCCGTACTACATGAACACCTACGGGCTGCACTCGATCCACGGGCGCGCGCCCGCGCTCGCGACCGGGCTCGCCGTCACACGCCCGGACCTCGACGTGTGGGTCATCGGCGGCGACGGCGACATGCTCTCGATCGGCGGCAACCATCTCATCCACGCGCTGCGCCGCAACGTGAACCTCACGATGCTCATGTTCAACAACCGCATCTACGGGCTGACCAAGGGCCAGTACTCGCCGACGTCAGAGCCAGGCAAGGTGACCAAGTCCACGCCGCTCGGGTCGATCGACCAGCCGTTCAATCCGATCTCGATCGCGCTGGGGGCCGAGGCCACGTTCGTCGCGCGCACCCACGACATGGACCGAGCGCACATGCAAGAAGTGTTTCGCCGCGCGCATGACCACGTGGGCGCGTCCTTCGTCGAGGTCTTCCAGAACTGCAACGTCTTCAACGACGGGACGTTCGAGGAGCTCACCAGCAAGGACCGTCGCGCCGACATGCTGATCTCCCTGCGGCACGGCGAGCCGATCCGCTTCGGCGCCGAGCTCGATCGCGGCGTCGTCCAGTTGCCCGACGGGCACCTCGAGGTCGTCTCGGTCGCCGACGTCGGCGAGGACGCGCTCTTGGTCCACGACGAGGTGCACGACGACCCCGGCGTCGCCTTCGCGCTGTCGCGGCTCGGGGACTCGGCGCACGAGGCGACGCCCATCGGCGTCTTCCGCGACGTCGCTCGGGCTGAGCTCGGCACCTCGATGTCCGCCCAGATCGTCGGCGCCCAGGAGGCCAAGGGCCGCGGCGACCTCGCCGCGCTCTACCGCTCGAACGGCACCTGGACGATTGCCTGAGACGAGCGCCCCCGCGCGCTCTGGCGACCAGGACCTGTCTCGGATCCTCACGTGGCCGAACGCCGTCACGGTGCTGCGGCTGGCTGCGATCCCGCTGTACGTCTGGCTGCTGTTCACCACCAGCCACCAGCTCGCCGTGGGGCTCTTGCTCGGCGCCCTTGGGGCGACGGACTGGGTCGACGGGTTCCTCGCGCGGCGCTACCAGCAGGTGACGACGCTCGGAAAGGTCCTCGACCCGATAGCTGACCGCGCGCTCGTGCTCACCGCCGTCGTCACCGTCGCGGTCTACGGGGCGGTCCCGTGGTGGTTCGCGATCGCGACGCTCGCGCGCGAGGTGGTCGTCTCGTTGACGGTCCTCTTCCTCGCGGCCATGGGCGCTGCTCGCATCGACGTCGTGTGGCTCGGCAAGGCGGGGACGTTCGGGCTCATGTGCGCGTACCCGTGGTTCCTCATGGCCCACGGTCCTTCGACGTGGCAGCTCGCGCTCCGCGACGCCGCGTGGGTGGCTGGCGGCGTGGGGCTCGCCCTCGCGTGGATGGCGACCTACGCGTACGTGCGACCGGCGCGCGAGGCGTTCGCAAACGGGCGCGAGGGCCGGGCCCTCGGATAGGGTCTCGCCGTGCAGATCCCTGACGGCCTTCGCTACAGCAAGGACCACGAATGGGTCAGCGCCTCGGGCGACATCGTTCGCCTTGGCATCACCGACTACGCGCAAGACGCCCTGGGCGACGTCGTGTTCGTCGCGCTGCCCGAGCTCGGTGCGAGCTTCGACGCGGGCGCGGCGATCGGCGAGGTCGAGTCGACCAAGTCAGTCTCGGAGGTCTACGCGCCGGTGTCCGGAACCGTGCGCGCGGTGAACGACCAGCTCCGTGACGCGCCCGAGATCCTGAACGCCGACCCGTACGGGCAGGGATGGATCTGCGAGCTCGAGCTCGCCGACGCAGCACAGGTCGACGGACTGCTCGACGCGTCCGCCTACGCCAAGCTGACGGACTCGTAGGTCGGTAGCCCGGTGTCGCGATGCGGATCCTGAGGTGCGGTGCAGCCGCTGCGGCACGCAGCTGACCGACTCGCCCAACTTCTGCCCCGAGTGCGGGGCACCGGTGCACCGAGACGACTCCCACGAAACCATGGCCACCCCGACGATCGCCGCCGCGCTCCCTGAGATGCACACCCGAGACGCAGTTCGCGCGGGGCCCGGCACCCTCGACGCGCTCGTCGTCGTCCGCGGGCCGCGGATCGGGGAGACCTACGAGTTCTCGACCGAGGTCACCTCGGTCGGCCGCCAGCAGGGCAACGACATCGTCCTCGACGACGTCACGGTCTCACGGCACCACGCGCTCTTCACGACGACGGCATCGGGTCGAGTGACCGTGCGCGACCTCAACTCGCTGAACGGCACCTACGTCAACGGCTCGCGCGTCGAAGAGCTGACGCTTCGCACGTTCGACGAGGTGCAGATCGGTAAGTTCAAGCTGACGTTCGTCTCGGCGGCCGACCGATGAGCCCGCGCGTGACGCGCACGTACCTGTCGATCGGCGAGGTGCTCAGCCTGCTGCGCGTCGACTTCCCTGACGTCACGATCTCGAAGATCCGCTTCCTCGAAGGACAGGGACTGGTGAGCCCCGAGCGCACGTCGTCGGGGTACCGCAAGTTCCACGAGCCTGACGTCGAGCGGCTCCGCTTCGTGCTGCGACACCAGCGCGAGCACTTCTTGCCGCTCAAGGTCATCCGCGAGCGCATGGAGGAGGCCGGCCTCGCTCCCGAGATGCCGACCAAGCCGCCCGGGGCGCGCCGCAAGTCCGTGAGCGAGCTCGTCGCGGCGCTCCAGGAGTCGCCGCCGACGACCGCCTCGGCCCCCGAGCTGCCCGCGCCAGAGGTGGGGACTGCAGCGGCACCTGAGCCCGCGGCCGCTGCCCACGACGACCCCATCGTCGCTCGGAACCAGCAGTCGGTGCTCACCGCCGAGGAGGCGGCCGCGGCCGCCGGCATCGACGTCGCGGCGCTTGAAGCGCTGGTCGAGCACGGGCTCGTGTCGTCGGTGCGCTCCGGCGGGGTCGACTGCTTCGACGAGGACGGGGTCGCGGTGGCCAAGGCAGCCTCGGGGTTCTTCGCATTGGGGCTCGAGCCGCGGCACCTGAAGGTCCTTCGCCATGGCGTGGACCGCGAGATGGGGATGATCGAGACGCTGGTGCTGCCGCTGCTGCAGCAGCGCACCCCAGAAGGACGCGTCCGGGCGCGCGAGGAGGCCGCGAAGTTCGCCAGGTTGGGCCAGTCGCTGCGCGCCGCGATGCTGCGCCGGGAGCTGCGTCGGACGATTGGATAGGTGGTAGCGGCAGGGGCGGGGTCTAGGCTGGCTGTGTGGTCGAGGTCGCGCTCCGGGCCGTTCGTGTCGACCTGCAATCACGCACCCCGGTGCTCGTGCTCCAAGAGACGGGCGCCCTGCGACGATCGATCCCCATCTTCATCGGGGAGCCCGAGGCCGTCGCGATTGAGTTCGCCGTTCGAGGCGTGCCTGCGCCCCGCCCGCTCACCCATGACCTGCTCCGCGACGTCATCGCCCAGCTCGGCGCATCCGTGACGCGGGTCGTGATCACCGAGCTGAAGGAAGCGACCTTTTACGCCGAGATCCACCTCGTCGCCGGCGAGTCGACGTCGGTCATCTCGGCGCGGCCGAGCGACGCGGTGGCACTCGCACTGCGCACCGACAGCCCCCTGTATGTCGACGACGAGCTCATGGACGAAGAGGGTCGGCTGATCGAGCTCAACGACGAAGAGGATGAAGAGGACGCCGCCGACGCCGACGAGCTCGCCGAGCAGTTCCGCGACTTCCTCGACACGGTGCACCCCGAGGACTTCCAGCCCTAAGGCCTAAGGCGCTCTGCCGCGGCGCACGACGCCGCGAGCGAGCACCTGCCTCGCCCGGATCGCGCGCCACGGTCCGCGCCGCGACGAGGGCTCGCGCCTACCATCGTGGCCGACGAAAGGACCAGCGGTGGCAGTGACTCCTCGCCGACGCACGATGACGGCGGGCTCCGCCACGTTCGCGATCCTCCTTGCCCTCGCCATCGGGTTCGGCGGCGGCTGGCTGTTCAAGAAGGACACCGCGACCTCGACCACGACCACCACGACCGCGCCCACGTCGACGAGCTCGACGACCACCACCTCGACGCTCCCGCCGGCGCTTGCCTGCGGCGGCGCGGTGCTCTCGGGCAGTGTCGGCACGTCCCAGGGCGCAGCCGGGACGATCCAGATGACCTTCATCGTCTCGAACGTGGGTGCGAAGGCGTGCACGATCGACGGGTACCCGACGGTGCAGCTCCTGAGCCCGAACACGACCGCGATGATGACCACGACAGTCCCGGGCATGGCGGTCTTTTCGCCGTCCGCCGCGAACGCACCGCCCGCGCGACAGCACGTCACCGCCGGTGGTCATGTCGAGTTCGTGCTGCAGTTCTCCGACGTGCCGTCGGGCACTGAGCGGACGTGCCCACTCGCGGCGTCGATCAACGTGTACCCGCCCAACTCCGCGACCCCGTTCAACGTCGCCACCTCGATCACACCGTGCAACCTCGGCACGCTGAACGTGTCGCCGTTCTTCGCTGCGACGTGAGCTAGCGGGAGGGCTCGACGAGGATCCGCCCGTGCGCGTCGCCACGGCCGAGCTGTGCGAGCCCGTCGGCGATCCCCTCGAGTCCGACCTCTCGATCCACGAGCGCCCCGAGCGCGTCGTCGCCCACCGCCCCTGCGAGCGCCGCCCAGACCTCGGCTCGCAGGCCCGCGGGCGCCTCCACTGAGTCGATCCCGATGAGCGAGACGTTGCGGGTGATGAACGGGTACACCGTCGTGGCGAGCGCCGCGCCGCCGACGAGCCCCGTCGCGACGGCGACGCCGCCCCAGCGCAGCACGCGGAGGATCCCTGCGAGCGTCTCGCCGCCGACGCAGTCGATCGCACCGGCGAACCGGGCGGCGCCCAGCACGCGGTCGGGACGGTCCGCGAGCTCCACGGGGGCGATGACCCGGGCCGCTCCGAGCGCCAGGAGGAACTCGTGCGCCGAGGGCTTGCGCGAGAGCGCCGTGACGTCGTGGCCGCGGGCGGCGAGCAACGCGACGGACACGGACCCCACCCCGCCGGTCGCCCCGGTAACGAGGAGCTCGCCGTCCCCAGGTGCGACACGACGCTCGAGCTCAAGGACCGACGCCATCGCCGTGTAGCCGGCAGTGCCGAAGACCATGGCATCGTGGGCGCTCAGCCCCGACGGCAGGACAGTGAGCCACGACGCGTCCGCTCGGAGGCGTGGTGCGAAGCCACCATGGTGCGACGTCCCGAAGCCATGTCCGTGGGCGACCACCGCGGTCCCGACAGGCATGCTCGGGTCGTCGGTGCGCACGACCGTGCCGGCCGCGTCGACGCCACCGATCAGCTGATCGCGCCTCGCGACTCGTCCGGCTGGCGCGACGACCATGGCGTCTTTGAAGTTGAGGCACGACCACTCGACGGCCACCTCGACGCTGCCTTCCAGCCACGTCTCGGCCTCGACGTCACGGACCGCGGCGGTGACCTCGCCCAAAGCGCGCTCGATGACGAAGGCCCTCACCCGAGGAGCCGCCGTGCGTCGCTGACAAGGGCCTTGGCGCCCTCGGCGTCGAGGGCCGCGAGCGAGCCGCCCGTGAACCGCTCGTCATCGGTGACCTCGACGGCGGGGCCGGGGGCCACGACCGGCCGGGGCCCCTCGAAGAGGATGAGGCCGTCCAGGCTCTCGAAGAACTCGTCGGCGCAGCCGCCCGCGACGGTCCAGCGTCGCTTGGCGAGCGTCCGCGAGGTGAGGCCGAGCAGCACGTCGAGCTCCGCGTCGTCCAGGTACATGGTCGTGTGCCAGACCGCCGAGGGGCGCGAGGGGTCGATCCGGACCTTGTGGCCGAGCTTGCCCACCGTGACGCCGGAGGACTCGTCAGTGACCGTCCGAACCCGCAGCCTGGTGCCGGGCACGTAGCGGTCCTCGATCATGCGGGGCGCGTGGGAGCCCGCCGGCAGGCAGGGGAGCACGAAGCGCTGCTCGTCTTCTTGGTGCGCGTACTTGGTGAGGTCCACCGCGCCATTGTGCCCGCCGTAAGGTGCGGAGGTGGCGCTCGTCACTGGACGGGGCGCTGAGCCCGAGCCACTCGCGCCCGGTGACGTGGCGGGAGCCGCGGTGCGCGTCGGCGAGCCCGGCTTCGTCGAGGGGCGGCTTGTCTGGGTCGTCACGCCGCCGTCGACCTCCGGCAACGCGATCGTGGTGTCCGCCGTGCCAGGGGAGCCAGTGCGCCGTGAGTCGCCCGCCGGGAGCTCGGTGCGATCGCGCCTGTACGGCTACGGCGCCGCTGCGTGGTGCGCGACACCCAGCGGGCTCGTGGGGATCGAGTCGAGGACCCAGCAGCTCTGCCGCGTCACGCCCGAGCGTCTCGTCCCCATCGGTGCCGGGCCGGCGGCTGACTCGGACCGACTAGGCGATCCTGCTTGCGTGCCAGGCTCGAGCTGGGTTGTCTGCGTGCGCGAGCGACGGGGCGCCACGGCGTCACGCGTCACGCTGGTGGCGATCGATGCCGAGTCGGAGGAGTGCGTCGAGCTGCACGAGGCCGACGGCCTCGCCGCGGAGCCGACGGTGGACCCGGCCACCGGTCGCATCGCGTGGATCCAGTGGCCAGCGATGACGATGCCGTGGGACGACGGGTTGCTGCTCGTCGCGCGCCTCGAGCTCGACGGCACGCGACCGAGCCTGCGAGCACCACATCGTCTCGACGGCGGCCGCGGGTGCGCTGCAGGCCAGCCCGTGTGGCTGGCGGACGGCTCGCTCGCGTACGTCACCGAGGGTGCGGGCTACTCGCAGCCGTGGCACTGCGATCGTGACGGGGTCGTCCGCCGGCTGACCGGCTCGTGCGCCGAGTTCCAACGGCCGAGATGGACGACGTGTCGCTGGCTGGCGGGAGGGAGCACCGACCTGACGCTCGTGTGCGCGTTCGCGGACGCCGACGGCGAGCACGTGGGGACACTCGATCCCGACGGCGCACTCGAGGAACTCGACCAGCCCTGCGTGCGAGTCGACGGGGTCGCGGCCGACGCGGCGAGCATCGCGTGGGTCGGCGCCACGACGCGAGCCCAGGGCGCGGTGTTCTGTGCAACACGAAAGTCGCCGTCGATCCACGCGGCGATGCCGTCGAGCCATCTCGCGGTCTCGCGCAACGAGCGGCGTGTGGCAGCCGACAAGGCGCCGGAGCCCGAGACATTCGGTTTCGACCACGAGGGCGTCGAGCTCACGGGCGTGCGGTGGGCGCCGACGGGGCAGACGGCATCGGGGACGCCGCCCCCGCTCGTCGTCGCCGTCCACCCAGGGCCGACAGGGGCCACGGATCGCTCGCATTCGCCGCTCGTGCACCTCTTGTGCGCGCACGGCTTCGCCGTCGCCAGCGTCGACTACTCGGGCTCGACCGCCCATGGTCGACGGCACCGCGAGCGACTGCTCGCGCGCTACGGCGAGCTCGACGTGGCGGAGTGCACCGCCGCCGCAACCCACCTCGTCAACGACGGGTTCGCCGACGGGCGGTGCACCTTCATCAGGGGCACGAGCGCTGGCGGCACGACCGCGCTCCTGGCGCTGTGCAGCGGCGTCTTCGAAGGTGCCGTTGCCTGGTACCCCGCGTCCAGGTTCGACGACGTGGGCGGCGAGCTCGGCTTCGAGGCGGGGTACCTGTCGGCGCTCCTCGGTGACGACGCCGCGTCGCGCTCGCCGCTGTCGCGCGCTGCCCAGATGAAGGGCAGCGTGCTCATCGTCCAGGGCGCCGACGACGACGTGGTCGATCCCGCCGACACCGCCCATCTCGCAGACCGGCTCGGCCAGCACCTCGACGACGTCACCTCGGTGGTCGTCCCGGGCGAGGGGCACGGGTTCCGCACCGCGACGGGTCGTGCTCTTGCGCTCGGCTACGAGCTCGACTTTTATCGTCGGCTGGCGGTCACTCGGATCGGGATCGACGCTCGGTGCGATTCCTCGGCGTCCGACGCGATCCTGCGGCGGGGCGCTCTGTGACCAACGTGACGCTTGGGGCCCTGCGCGATCGTCGACCGAACCTGTCGCCGACCGCGCTTGACGGCCTCTTGTTCGCAGGCTCGGCGGTCTTCGCGGTCTCGCTGTGGTCGGCGAGTGACCTGTCCCCGCACCGCGACTGGGGTCGCGACTCGTTCGCCGCCTACGCCGCGTGCGCGGTGGCCGCCTTCGTCCTCGCAAGGCTCGGTCCGCGACGCGTGCTGCGAGCGCGCGTGGTGCTCACCGCGACGTGCTTCGTCCTCGTTGCGCTGGTCCCGATGTCTCTCATGATCCGCGCGCGCCATGACTCGCGGGGCGAGCTGCACGTGCTGCCTGAGGTCGCCGTGATCGAGCGCGCCGGGAACCGCCTCGCGAACGGCCAGGACCCCTATGTCGCCGAGGTCATCGGCCACCGACTCGTGGGCCAGGTCCCGGGCGTCCCGCGCTACGAGGCCTTCTTCCCCTACTTCTCCGCGATGACCGTCTTCGGCCTGCCCTCGACGGTCTCGTGGCTCGGCCCGCTCGGCGATGGTCGCGTGTGGATGGCGCTCGTCACCCTGGGGCTGCTGTTCGTCGGCCTGTGGCTGGCCAGGGCGCCGCCGGATCGAGCGCTGCGCGCCGCCCAGGTCCTGTGCGTGCTCCCGACGGGGGCGCTCTTCTTCGCCGGCGGCGGCGACGACCTGCCGATCCTCGCCATCTCGCTCGTGGCGCTGGCCGCGATCCTGCGTCGTCGCCCGCTCGCTGCAGGCGTGGTCTTCGGCCTGGCGATGGCGATGAAGCTGACCGTGTGGCCGCTCGCGGCGCTCAGCCTCTTCGTCGTACGAGACGCGAGCGGGCGTCGCGTGCCAGGGAGGGTCGCCGCCACCATGGCCGCGATCGTCACCGTCTTCGTCGTCCCGTTCGCGATCTGGAACCCGAGGACCTTCGTCGTGAACACCATCGCGTTCCCGCTCGGCCTTTCGAGCGTCAACTCGCCCGCCGCGAGCCCGCTACCGGGCCACGTGATCGCCTCGCTCGTCCCCGGGGCGCACCGGGCGCTGCTCATCGTGCTCGGCATCCTCGGTTCGCCGCTGCTCGTATGGTGGCTGCGTCACCGACGGCCGATCGACGTGGCCGACGTCTGCCGGCTGACGGCCGTCATCGCCATCATCGTCATGTGCCTCGCGCCGGCGACGAGGATCGGCTACCTCGTGTACCCGGTCAACCTGCTCGTGTGGTCCTGGCTGTTCGATCATGCGCCCGAGGGGCGCCTGACGGCCCTGGGCGACGATGAGGGCGTCTCGATCACCCCTGGCGGCACAGCGGCGCCCGTGACCTGAGGGCACGTCAGCTCGATCGGGTTCGTCAGCTCGCGTCGGCTGCCTGGTACAGGCGCAAGGTCCAGACCGTCGAGCCTGAGGTCGTCGGACGCGCGATCACGCCGGTCTCCCAGTACCAGCCGTCGCTCCCGGCCTTCTGGAAGAGCAGCTCGTCACCGCCGCCGCCTGGGGCTGCACCGGTCGAGTACAGCGCCCAGCCGAGGGGAACGAGGTTCGCGCGGTAAAAGCCGAGCAGCTTCGCGCGAGCAGCGGCGACGCGGAACGTGAAGGACCGGTCGTAGTCGCCCGTGCCCTGGTTGAGGCCCCGGATCCACACCGCGCCCCTGGGTGCGATCAGCGCCGAGGCGATGTTCGTCGGTGGCACGCCGGCTTGCACCGCGTTCTTGAAGAGCGACGTGTCGACCGGGCTGCTCGCAGCAGGGAGTGCGCCGAGGATCACCGGCGCGGTGGTCGGGGTGACGACGGACGAGTCGAAGGCGTTCATCGAGCCGACGACGAGCAAGGTGACGACGGCGAGCCCGAGCACCGAGGCGGCGGGCAGGATGCTCACCCGACGCGAGGGCGGCGGCACCGGCACGGCGCGCGAGACATCGTTGGCAGTCACGCAACCAGACTAGGTGCGCCCCCAGTTGCGGCGAGAGGCGACGACGTCCAGACCGCCGTGTCGAGAAGGGCGTGAAGCTCACTCGGGGTCGTCGCCGACGACGGTGCCGCCAGCCAGCCCTGCGAGCTCGGCGTGCGGCAGCGAGTCCCGCAGCTCGTCGAGGCTTATCCGGCGGCGTGCGGAAGGCACGAACAGCGCGGCGAGCGCCGCGGCCGCTGCGGTCGCGGTGAGCAGCTCGAAACCGTGGGTGTAGCCCGCCTCGGTCGGGCGCCCCTGGTGTGCGCTCGCCGTCACGATGCTCGACATCACCGCCGCTCCGAGCGAGCCCCCGATCGTCCGGATGTTCGCGTTCATCCCGCTCGCGACGCCGGTCTGGCCGGGGGGCACGCCCTCGACGATGAGGTTCGACATGGCCGCGAAGGCGAGGCCGAAGCCTGCGCCCATGAGGGTCATCGCGACGACGATCTGCCACTGCGCTGCGTGCGCGACGACGAGCAGCATGAAGGGGATCACCGCGATCGCCGAGCCCGTCACCAGCACCACCTTGCCCCCGAAGCGAACGGTGAGCGGCCCCGAGGCGGTGCCGAACGCGAACATCATCACGCTCATGGGCAGCAGGATCAGCCCGGAATGCGTGATGCTGACCCCGAAGCCATAGCCGGCTGACCGAGAGGTCTGAAGGAACTCGGGCAGGAACGCGAACACCGCGTACATGCCCACGCCGAAGAGGAACGCCACAAGGTTCGCCGTCCACACAGCGGGGATGCGCATCATGCGCATGTCGATCAGCGGCTGCGCTGACCTCGTCTCGACGAGCACCCAGGCGACGGCGAGCACGACGGCCACGGCGAGCAGCCCGAGGACGCGACTGGACCCCCACCCCCACGACGGCGCCTCGCTGATCGGCACGAGCAGCGCGACGAGCCAGCCCGACAGCAGCGCTGCTGCACCCCAGCTGAGTCGTCCCTCGGCGCGTACTGGGGAGGCGGGCACGACGATCTTTGCTGCGATCGAGGCGAGAGCGAGGCCGATCATGGGGATCCAGAACAGCCAGTGGTAGTCGAGGTTCTGGACGATCGGGCCGGCCAGCACGAGGCCGAGCCCAGCGCCGGCGGCGGCGAGCGCAGCGATGACGCCGATCGCACCGGGCACCTTGTCCTTCGGGAACTCGTCTCGGATGATGCCGAACGCGAGCGGGACGACCCCGCCGCCGATGCCCTGGATGACACGGCCCACGAGCATCACGGGGATCGTCGTGGCGAGCGCGGAGAGCAGGGTGCCGAGCGTGAGCGCCAGCAGCGCGGCGACGAGCATCCGCTCCTTGCCCAGCTTGTCACCGAGTCGGCCGACGATTGGGGTGAAGATCGACGCGGACAGCAGGTAGGCAGTGAGCACCCATGTCACGGTGTTCTGCGAGGTGTGCAGGCTCGACTTGATCGTGGGCAGCACGGGGATCACAAGGGACTGGAGCAGCGCGTACGCCGCGACCGCCGTTGCCAGGACTGCGAACGTGGCCCGGTAGTGGGTCCGCGTTGGCGTGGCGATCACGACTGGACGCCGTTGCCCCGCTGGGTGCACGAGCGCGCGGGCCTGCCGCGGGCGCCGTCGCGCCCCCACCCGAGGTGGTCGATGGGACCGTGCCCGCCACCGATGTGCCAGCCCGCCGCGCCGCGCAGCGCGTCGGCCACGAAGGACTTGGCGCGCTGCACCGCGGCGATCGGGTCTAGTCCCTCCGCCAGCCCGACCGCGATCGCCGAGGCGAGCGAGCAACCCGTGCCGTGGTCGTTGCGCGTCTCGATTCGGTCACCCTCGAGCGTGACGACGGTCCCAGCGGTCACGACCACGTCTGGTGCGTGGTCATTCGTCGAAGCGCCCTCGACTCTGTGCCCTCCCTTGACGACGACGCACGAAGGGCCCATCGACAGGAGCGTCCGACCGGCGGCCGCCATGTCATCGACGGTGCGAAGCGACGAGAGCTCACGGCCTGCGAGCAAGGCCGTCTCACGCAGGTTCGGGGTAACGATGACCGCGTGCGCGAACAGCTCGTCTCGGTACGCGTCCACGCCGCCCTCTTCCATGAGCAGGTGACCGGTGGAAGAGACGAGCACGGGGTCCACCACGAGGTGGGGGAGACGCCGCTCACGCGCGAGGCGCGCCACGGCTCGAACCGTGGCGGGCCTCGCGAGCATGCCGGTCTTGGTCGCCGCGACGACGAGGTCATCGACCACCGCCTCGACCTGGGCGGCCACCATCTCTGGCTCGACTGCCAGGACGGCGTAGACGCCACGGGTGTTCTGCGCGGTGACGGCGGTGAGCGCGACCGCGCCGAGCACGCCGAGGGCAGCGAACGTGCGGAGGTCCGCCTCGATCCCTGCGCCGCCGCTCGAGTCCGAGCCGGCGATCGTGAGCACGACGAGCGGATCCACCACGCGACTGTACCGAGGGGTGCGGGGCGAGCGGTCGGTACGATGTGCTGGGTGCAGGACCACCTTGTTGTCGATGGCGTGGAGCTGCGTAGCCGGCTCGTGATGGGGACGGGCGCGATGGCCTCGCTGCACCTGCTTCGTGGCGCGCTGGTCGCGTCGGGCTGTGACGTCGCGACGGTCGCCCTGCGCCGCGTCGACCCTTCGACCGACGGCTCGGTGTACTCGCTGCTCGAAGAGCTGCAGATCCGCGTGCTGCCCAACACCGCAGGATGCGCGACCGCGCACGAGGCAGTCGCCCTCGCACGGCTCGCCAGGGAGGCGTTCCACACGAACTGGGTGAAGCTCGAGGTGATCGGCGACGACCGCACGCTCTTGCCCGACGCGATCGAGACGGTCAGGGCCGCGACGACGCTCGTGGACGAGGGATTCTCGGTCTGGGCCTACGCGCCGGACGACCCAATCGCGTGCCGGCGGCTTGCCCAGGCCGGGTGCGCCGCGGTCATGCCGCTCGGGTCGCCGATCGGCTCGGGGCTCGGGATCCGCAACCCTCATGCGATCGCGATGATCGCCGAGAGCCTCGAGGTGCCCGTCCTGCTCGACGCCGGGATCGGGACCGCCTCGGATGCCGCGCTCGCGATGGAGCTGGGCTGCGACGGCGTGCTGTGCGCGTCAGGGATCAACCGGGCGCTCGACCCGCCCGCGATGGCGAGGGCGGTCGCCCTCGCGGTCGAGGCGGGCCGCCTGGCCGGCAGGGCGGGCCGGATCCCGCTTCGCAGCTGGGGGGAGGCCTCGAGCCCCGTGCTGGGCCTGCCCGACCTGGCCGGGCCCTGAGCGGGCATCTCGAACTACACCGATGTCGTCTCTTCGGTAGAGTGGTGCCATGTCGGGAGGAACCATGGCGACCGGAACCGTGCAGGGCTACAGCGGACCCCAGGTATGCAGGTTGGTGGGGATCACGTACCGCCAGCTCGACTACTGGGCGAGAACGGGGCTGCTCATCCCATCGCTCGTGCCCGCAACGGGCTCGGGCTCCAAGCGCCGCTACGCCTACACCGATGTGCTCGAGCTCAAGGTGATCAAGTCCCTCCTCGACGCAGACGTCTCGCTGCAGCGGGCGCGACGAGCGGTCGACTGCCTCCGAGGGGGCCTCGGCCAGGACCTCGGGACCGCCAGCCTCGTGCTCACCGCGACGGGCTCGGTGCTTGCCCGATCCAACGGCGAGATCGTGGACCTGCTCCAAGGGGGACAGGGCGTCTTCAACATCGTGCCGCTCGCGGGCGTCATCGACGACCTGCAGGCGGACATCGTCGCGCTGGGCGACGGTGTCGCCAACCTGCCTGCTGCAAGGCACCACGCCACCGCGTGACCGACGAGCACGCCACGCCCCAGAAGGGGTCGCCGCACCCGAGCGGGTTCCAAGCCGCGAGAGTGGCCTTCGCGCACCCCTCAGAGCGCTACTTCGCCACGCTGCTCGACCTCTACGGCGTCGTCTGGCGCTATGAGCCCTTCGAGTTCCCGCTCGCCTGGGACGATGCCGGTCGACCGACCAAGGCGTTTCGACCTGACTTCTACCTTCCGGAGCACTCGATGCTCGTCGAGCTCACCGTCGCCGACCAGCGCCTCGTGACCCGCAAGAACGCCAAGGTCCGCAGGATGCGCGAGCTGTACCCCGAGCTCCGGCTCGCCATCGTGTACCAGCGAGACCTGACGACGCTCCTCGAGCGCCATGGGCTCGAGGGACTCCTCACTACTGCGGCATAGTCTGCCGACGTGCCTTCGACCACCCTGCGACGCACCGCCCTCTTCGACGCGCACGTGGCGCTGGGAGCGCGTCTCGTCGAGTTCGGGGGCTTCGAGATGCCGCTGTCGTACCCGTCGGGGACCGTCGCAGAGCACCTGAGCTGCCGCGGGGACGCCGTCGTCTTCGACGTGAGCCATCTCGGCACGGTTCGAGTGACAGGGCCCGACGCGCGCGCGGCCCTCGACCTCGCCCTGTGCAACAACCTCACGAGGATCGCGCCGGGCAGGGCCCAGTACACCCAGCTCCTGAACGACGCCGGCGGTGTCCTCGACGACATCATCGTGTGGTGGGTCAGCACGGATCGCTTCGACGTCATGCCGAACGCGTCGAACACCGAGCGCGTCCTGGCCGCGGTCGGTGGCGACGACGTGACCGCTGGGCGCACGGTGCTCGCCGTGCAAGGTCCGAATGCACGGCGCCGCCTCCTCCAGATCGCGCCGGACGCCGCGGGGATCGGACGATTCCGAGTCGCCGCATCGAGCGTCGCAGGCAGAGAGGCACTTGTAGCGGGCACCGGGTACACGGGCGAGGACGGCATCGAGATCGCGGTCGACAACGCCGACGCCGCGCACGTCTTTGCTGCGATTCTCGACGCAGGCGTTGTGCCAGCGGGCCTCGGCGCACGAGACACCCTGCGGCTCGAAGCAGCGCTGCCGCTGCACGGCCACGAGCTGAGCGACACCATCACGCCGCTTGAGGCCGGTCTCGCCTGGGTGGTTGGCTGGGACAAGCCACGGTTCCGTGGCAAAGAGGCGCTCCTCGACCAGCGCAGCGCAGGACCACCGCGGGCTCTCCGAGGCTTCGCGACCTCGACGCGCCAGCCGCCGCGCGACGGTGCCGATGTCCTCGTCGACGACGAGGTCGTCGGCGTCGTGACCTCCGGCAACTTCTCGCCCGTCCTCGGGCACGGGATCGCGCTCGGACTCGTGAGCACGTCGAGACCCATCGACGTCGGCCAGCACGTGCAACTCAACGTGCGCGATCGGCGACTGGACGCCGCGTGCGCGCCACTGCCCTTCGTGAAGAAGCAGGTGTAGTGGCCGACTACCTGCCTCACACCGACGCCGAGATCCACGAGATGCTCTCGTTCCTCGGGCTGGGTGACCTCGACGAACTCTTCGACGCAGTTCCCGCAGCACTCCGACTGGCCGGCGGACTTGATCTCGACGAGGGGCTCACCGAGCCCGACGTCCTCGCGGAGTTCGAGTCGCTCTCGGCGCGGAACCGGCCTGTCGGCAAGCAGCTCGTGTGCTTCGCTGGAGCAGGCGCCTATGACCACGAGGTGCCGGCGGTCGTGCGGGCGCTGGCCACGCGCTCGGAGTTCGTGACGGCCTACACGCCCTACCAGGCCGAGGTCGCCCAAGGCGTCTTGCAGGCGGTCTTCGAGTTCCAGACGATGGTGGCCCGGCTCGCGGGGCTGCCTGTCGCGAATGCCTCGCTGTACGACGGCGCGTCGTCGCTGGTCGAGGCCATCAACCTGTGTGTCGGGGCCACCGGGCGCCAGCGCGTGCTCCTGTCCGCCGGCGTGCACCCCCACTGGCGCGCCGTCGCGCAGACGCTCGCGGCCGGGACGGGCCACGAGATCGAGGTCGTGCCGCTCGCGGGCGGCACGACCCAGTGGCAGCTCGCGCCACGCGGCGGGCCCGTGGGCGTGGTCGTCGTCGCCCAGCCGAACTGGCTCGGCTGCCTCGAGGACGTGGCCGCCGCGCGCGAGCACGCCGACATCGACGGTGCCCTCACCGTGGTGGCCGCGGACCCGATCGCCGCTGGTGTGCTGCGCACGCCCGGCGAGCTCGGCGCCGACGTCGTGGTCGGCGAGGGCCAGTCCCTCGGCACGAAGCTCAGCTTCGGCGGGCCGTACCTCGGGCTGTTCGCCTGCAGCAGAGACCAGGTCCGCCGCCTTCCGGGCAGGCTCGTTGGCGAGACGGTCGACGTCGCAGGGACCCGCGCCTACGTGACGACGTTGCGCGCCCGCGAGCAGGACATCCGCCGCGAGAAGGCGACCTCCAACGTGTGCACGAACCAGACGCTGATGGCCGTGACCGCCGCCATCCAGCTCAGCTGGCTCGGCCCTCGCGGCCTCGCCGAGGTCGCGACGCGGTGCGCGCAGGGCGCGCACTACCTCGCGAGCCAGCTCGCCGTCCTGCACTCGATCGTCCCGGCCACCGCTGCCCCGTACCTGCGGGAGTTCGCAGTCGAGACCGCCGCACCCGCCGAGACGGTCCTCGCGAGGCTTGCCGACGAGGGCTTCTTGGGCGGCGTCGCGGCATCAGCGCTCACAGGCGGCGACGACGGCTCGCTCGAGCCGGGCGCCGCCGAGCACACGATCGTGATCGCCGTGACCGAGCGACGGACGCGAGCAGAGCTCGACGCGTTTGCCGCGGCATTCGGGAAGGCCGCGAGATGACCTCGGCACCGGGCGGCAGGGCCCGATCCGCGCCCCTGCTCGGGCGCGACGCGGAGCCCACGATCTTCGAGCTCTCGGTGAGGGGACGCACCGCCGCCCAGCTCCGAACGACGGGGGTCCCCGCGACCCCGCTCGACGAGCTGCTCGACGCGTCGTTCCTCAGATCCGAGCCCGTGGCACTCCCAGAGGTCTCCGAGCGAGACATGGTCGGGCACTTCACGCGCCTCTCACATCGACAGTTCTCCGTGGACCTCGGTGCGTACCCGCTCGGGTCCTGCACGATGAAGTACAACCCCAAGGCATTCGACGAGATCGCAGCGATGCCCGGCGTCGCCGACGTCCACCCGGCGACCCCCGCCTCGCTGACCCAGGGCTGGCTCGAGCTGCTGTGCGACCTCGAGCGCGAGCTGTGCGCGGTCACCGGCATGCACGCAGCAACGCTCCAACCAGCCGCCGGTGCGGCAGGCGAGCTCACCGGGCTGCTCCTCATGCGCGCGTACCACGCCGCCAACGGCGAGACGAGGACCAAGGTGCTGATCCCCGACTCCGCGCACGGGACCAACCCTGCCTCGGTCACCCTCGGCGGCTACGAGGTGGTGACGATTCCATCCGACGATCGGGGCCTCGTCGACGTGGGAGCCCTGCGCGCGGCCCTCGATCGCGACGTGGCCGGGATCATGCTCACGAATCCGAACACGCTCGGGCTCTTCGAAGAAGAGATCGACACGATCGCAGCGGCCGTCCACGAGGTGGGTGGACTGCTCTACTACGACGGCGCGAACCTGAACGCAATCCTGGGCGTCGTGCGGCCAGGTGACATGGGCTTCGACATCGTCCACCTCAACCTCCACAAGACGTTCGCCACGCCGCACGGCGGGGGAGGACCGGGGGCTGGTCCCGTCGCGGTATCAGCGCGACTCGAGGACTTCCTGCCAGGCCCGATCCCGTGCCGCACCACAGACAACCGGTTCGAGTGGCGCGTGCCAACCCGCTCGATCGGCCGCGTGCACTCATGGAACGGCAACGCACTCGTGCTCGCGCGAGCGCATGCGTACCTGCGGGTGCACGGGCGCGATGGCCTCGCTCGTGTCGCCGAGCGCGCGGTGCTCAACGCGAACTGGCTGCGGGTCCGGCTCCATGACACGTATCCCGCGGCATTCGACCGCCCGTGCATGCACGAGGTCGTGCTCACGGCCGCCGAGCTCAAGCGAACTGCCGGCGTCCGAGCGCTCGACGTGGCCAAGCGATTGCTCGAGGAGGGCTTTCACTCGCCGACGGTGTACTTCCCGCTGGTCGTCGACGAGGCGCTCATGGTGGAGCCGACCGAGACAGAGAGCCCTCAGACCCTCGAGGCGCTTGCCGATGCCCTCGATCGGATCGCACGTGAGGCGAGGGACGATCCGGACGCCGCGCACGAGGCGCCTCGGTCGACGCCGGTTCGCCGCCTGGATGAGGCTCGAGCGGCGAGACACCTGGTTGCGACCGAAGACGACCGCGCGCCCCTCGAGCCACCGGGCTGACCTCGCTCGAGATCAGGGCTCTGGCGCCAGGTTTCCGCAGCGATCCCTTGAGTAGAGTCAGGGGTCGCAAGGGGGCCTGCAGGGAGGGATTGTGTCGGTGCGCAGTGCACGTTCAATGCGCGCGCTCTTCGTGTGCGTCGCTGTCAGCCTGGGTGCAGGTGGCACCGTGTCGACGGCGAGCGCCGCGACCTCCCGGCCAGTGGCCAGGGATCTGGGCATGCCGCGCGCGGCGGCGCTACGCGTGACTTCGCTGTCGGTGTCGGCGCTCAACCAGGACGAGTCGATCCCGGCAACCGTTCACGGGTCCGGATTCGCGAGCGGTGCCAGGGTGTCGTTCGGCAAAGGTGTCTCGGTGAGCGTGAAGTCGGTGACCGCGACCGCGATCAGCGTCCGGCTCAGCATCGCGCGCGACGCCGCGTTCGGCCCGCGCAGGCTGACGGTGACGGACCCCGGAGGCGCCAAGGGCACCCTGTCGCGCGCCTTGCTCGTCGAGTACGCGCCCGTGTTCGCGAAGTGGGCTGTGGGCGATGGCGCCGTCAACTGGCGGACCTCTTTGGTCCGCCCCCAATTCTTCGTGGCACCCAAGCTGTCGTTCTCGGGGACCGGCGTCAGCGTCGCGAGTGAGTCGCTGCGCAGCGGCGGGCATCTCGACGTGGGCTTCACGATCGCGAGTGGTGCCGCCCCAGTGTGGCGTGCGATGACGATCACCGAGGGAACCGCGACCTGGACGGTGCCCAACGGCCTCAAGGTCCGGCTGCCGCCAGTCGTTCGGAGCGTCGGACCGCTCGGACAGGGCGCGACCAATCAAACGGTGTCCGTCACCGGCTCAAACTTCGAGGTGTGCAAGTCGAAGGAGCCCGGCGTGGCGATCGGTGGGTCGGGCGTCAGCGTCGACAGCGTGAGTGCGGCGCTCGGCGAGATCATGTACGTGAAGCTGACGGTCGCGTCCAACGCTGTGCTCGGACCGCGTGACGTGACCGTGACGAACTGCGACTCGGGCGGCGTGTCGACGTCGGCTGGCGCCTTCCAGGTCGTCGGGCCGCCGACCGTGACGTTGATCCCCCCGATCGCGATCGGCGTGCAGAGGCCAGAGACCCTGACCGGCACCAACCTGACATGGGGTACCACGTTCTCGGTCGCGGGCGGCGACATCGTGTTCTCTCACCTCAAGTGGGTGTCCTCGACGAAGATCCGAGCGACGATCACTGTCGCCAAGACCGCCGCGCTCGGGCTGCGCGACGTGACATCGTCCGACAAGGGCGGGGGGAGCACGCTCAACACCGGCGTCCTGACCGTCGACCCGCTTCCCACGGCGACGTCGGTCTCACCCAAGGGCATAGGGGCCAACACCGCGATCGTGCTCACGATTTCAGGGACGGGCTTCGACAAGGGCGCGAAGGTGGGCATCGCGAGCAAAGGCAAGAAGGACACGGCTCTGCGTCTCAGCCCCGCAGTGGTCATCTCGGCGACCAAGTTGCGGGTGGTCGTCGCGGCGAGCATCGCGACACTGCTCACCTCGTCGGTCATCACGGTCACGAACCCCGATGGCGGTGTCGTGACCGGATTGAAATTCACCACGGATCCGGGCCCGGTGCTGAAGGTCGCCTCGTCGGTTACGACAGTGGGCGCGTTGGGCGTGACCTTCACGAAGCCGTCCGGGGCACCCACGAGTGAGATCTACAAGATCGAGGCGTGCACGAACGCGGCGTTGTCGACCAAGTGCGTGTCCGTGAGCGGCTTCACGAGCGGCCATACCTTGGAGGGGCTCGCTGCGGGGGACAAGTACTACGTCATCGTCACCGCGCTCGCGAGCGGGAGCTTCTTCTCTTCGAGGTCAAAGGTCGTCGGTCCGTACCTCGCGTCGGTGCGCCTGCATGCACCGGTGATCACGAAGCTCGCCGCGAAGTCGACGACCCTGCTCATCACCTTCTCAGGCTCGTCGAATGGCCCCAAGGCCCAGGCCTACACGGCCAGGGCGTGCCTCAACTACGGGATGACCACCGGCTGTGTGACACAGTCGCACTATCGCAGCGGCGCGACGTTCACCGTCGTGCGCAAGGCGAAGTACTTCGTGCGGATCTTCGCCGTCGCCTCTTCGGGCTACCTGCCGTCGGAGTCGAAGATCGTCGCGACCTAGCGCTGCTCGAGCGTCTCGCCGCCGGCGAACGTGGTGCCGACGCTGCGCCAGTACCCGCCGATGACCTCGCGCGGCGCGATCGTGGTCAGCTCCTCGACAGGGGAGTCAAAGAGCTCGATCTCGGCGTCGCCGCACCAGGCCTGGGACAACTCGACGTCGCGCCCACGCATCGTCACGAGCTCGCCGAACGAGTCGGTGCCGTCGCCCTCGATGCGCGACAGGTACCGGTGGTGCAGCATGGGCAGCCCGTTCACGAAGCCGTTTGACGCAGACGTCTCGCGCAGCGTGACTGCGGCGTTCGCGAGTCGGCGGTCGTAGGCAGCGAGGGTGGCCGAGAACCGGCCTCCCGCCTCGAGGCGCGGTCCGCCGCGGCCGACGGTCACCGGCCGCGACATCTGCACGGAGCCCAGCTTCTTCGGGTATCCCTGGAAGTGGCCGCGGACGAGCGCGAAGTCCTTGTCGACCCAGATGAACAGGCACCGCGACCACAGCTGGTCGCGCCAGCGGCATCGAGCGACGACGAAGGCCTCCTTGTACTGCAGGCGGATGGGGTCGTCCAGCTCGCGCCCGTCGTCGCTGCACGCCTGCCAGTCGGCCCAGATGAACGCGATCGCGCCAGGGTCCTCGTCGTCGTGGGGGAGCTCGAGCTCGTCGGGCAGCAGCTGGCGGATCGCGGCCGGATCGGTCCGGTACTCGACGGTGAGCAGGTCCCCCGAGTAGTGCCACGGCAACGGCGGGAGGATCGACGCGCGCCCGGTGGTGGTCCTAGGGAAGCTGAGCCCCTCCATCACGCGGTCCAGCCGTCGGCTGGTCGCTCGAACACGACGTGGACCTGGCCGGTGCCTATCGAGTTCTCGTACTCGGAGTACTGCGTGCCCTTGGCCGTGCACGACGACCCGCCGATTGCCGCGATCATCGCGAGGTAGTGGCCGAACCGCGCCTCGGGCCGGAACCCCAGGTACTCGGGCATGTCGGCGAGCACGGCTCGATGGTCGCCCTCGCGCCAGCGATCGAGGACCTCGTGGTCGGCGGCAGCGGCCTCCTTCGTAAAGATGTGCTCCTCGCCGGCGGCCTCGTGCGCCCGGAGCTCGCGCAGCGGCCAGAAGGTGTGGCTGAGCGCGCCCGAGCCGATGAGCATCACGCGCCGGTCGAGCCGATCGACGGCGCGCGCGACGCACGTACCGAGCGTGAGAAAGTCGGCGGTCTGGCCGCTTTGGGCGAGGCTGACCGAGACCCAGCGCTCTGGACCCTGGAGGAACCCGAGCAGGTTGACGGTGCCGTAGTGGATGGGCAGGTACGGGTCGTCGATCGCGGTGATCCAGCACTCCTCGATCCGGTCCGCCTCCTCGGCCACTGCCCGGGCGAACTCGGGGTCGCCGGGGATGTCGAAGGGGACGCCCGACATGCCGCGAGGCAGCTCCTCGGACGTGTAGCGGCCCTCTCGACGATCGTGGGCGGCGACGCAGAACTCGACGGTCGTGTACCAGTGCGAGTCGAAGACAACGACCAAGTCGGGGCGCAGCTCGTCGAAGACACGGCGGCGGACTTCGTGCAGGCCGGTGAACAGCGTTGACTCGTTGCCGTTGTTGAGCGACCGCCGCACGTCGTCGGGGAGCACGATCGTGGGGACGTGGGCGAGCACCGCGGCACCGACGATCTCACCCATCTGTCGAGTCCTCCTGAACCTGCACGGTCTTCAGCTCACTGTAGAAGTCCAAGGCGTAGTCGCCGCCCTCGCGGCCGATGCCGCTCGCCTTGGACCCGCCGAAGGGCGCGGTGAGGTCGCGGACCAAGTAGCAGTTCGTCCAGATCGTTCCCGCCCGGATCTCGTCGCCCAGTCTCGACGCGCGCCCGGCGTCGCGTGTGAACACCATCGCAGTCAGCCCGTACTTTGTCGAGTTGGCGAGCCGTACCGCCTCGTCTTCGTCGGCAAACTCCTGGAAGGTGAGGACCGGGCCGAACACCTCGCGCTGGACGATCTCTGCCTCGTTGTCGCGCGGCCGGATGAGCGTCGGCACGTACCACAAGCCGTCGTCCTTCCAGCGGTGGCCCCCGAACACGATGGTGTCGCCCGCCGCCCGCGAGCGCTCGACGAAGCCCTCGACTCGCGCGAGGTGCTGCGGGTGGATGAGCGGAGAGATCGTGGTCTCGGGGTCGCGCGAGTCCCCGAGCACGTGGGCGTCGGTCGCGGCCCGGAAGCGTTCGTAGAACTCGCCGGCGACGCCCGCGGCGACGAGGAGCCGCGTTCCCGCGAGGCACACCTGACCCGCGTCGTCGTACATGCGTGCCGCGGTGGTCGCCGCCGCGTCGAGGTCGGCGTCCTCAAAGACGAGGAGCGGTCCTTTGCCGCCAAGCTCCGCGGTGAAGGGCACAAGGTTCTGGGCGGCCGCGACGCCGATGGACTGGCCCGTCTCGGGCGATCCGGTGAAGCTGATGCGCCGCACCCTCGGGTCACTGACCAAGGCCGCGCCCACCTCGGCGCCGAGCCCCTGGACCACGTTGAGCACGCCCGGCGGGACGCCCGCTGCCTCGGCGAGGTCGCACAGGTACGAGCAGCTGAGCGGCGACCACTCGGCGGGCTTCAGCACGACGGTGTTGCCCGCGGCGAGGGCAGGTGCGGACTTCCACGTCGACAGCATGAACGGTGCGTTCCACGGCGTGATGACGATGGTCGGCCCCGCAGGCATACGACGGACCTCGTTGTCCGTGCCGTTGGACGACCATCGCCTCGGCTCGTAGTGCTCGGCGAGGTCCGCGTACGCGCGGAAGTTCCGCGCGCCACGAGCGATGACCCGTGCTCGGAGGCTCTCGTGCAGCATCGCCATGTCGAGGCACTCGACTGTCGCGAGGGGCTCGACGTGCTCGTCGATGAGGTCCGCGAGTCGCCGGAGGATCGTCGCACGACCGGCCGGCCCGAGCGCTGCCCAGCCGTCCGCGGCTCCGATCGCAGCGGACACGGCATCGCGTGCGACCCTCTCGTCGCCACGTGCGACGTCGCCCAGCTTGAGGGACCAGTCGAGCGGGGAGCGGTCCTCGAACGTGTCGGGCGACGCGACTCGCTCGCCGTTCACGTAGTGGTCGAGCGAGACCGTCACGCCGCCGACGTCAGCGGTCCTGGCGGCTGTCACGACTCGAACCTCGGTCGGACCTTGGGGTAGGGCAGCTGGTCCCTCGTCGTCGCGACCGGGCGGCGCTTGCCACGGTGCTCCCAGTCGCCGCCAAGCGCCGTCGAGAGCACCTCTTCGGTCTCGGTCGGCTGGGCGCCCACCTCGTCACTGACCGCGACGGGCCCTTCGACGACGACGTTGCGCAGCGTGCCGAGCCCCTCGACGCTCACCTCGACGACGTCGCCGGGAACCACCGGGCGCGACTGCGCCGGGGTCCCCGACAGGATCACGTCACCGGGCACGAGCGTGATGAGCCGGGCGATGTCCGCGACGAGGTAGTGCATGTCCCAGGCCATCTCGGCAGTCGAGCCGTCCTGGACGATCGACCCGTTCACGAGCGTCTGGATCGACTTGTCCTTGAAGGACCAGTCCGTGACAAGCCCGGGGCCGAGCGGGCACAGCGTGTCCGCACCCTTGACGCGAAGCATCGAGCCCGCGTCGGTGTCGCGGAAATCGTGCAGGCCGAAGTCATTGGCGATCGTGTACCCCGCGATGCAGTCGGCGGCTTCTTCGACCGAGACGTTACGGGTGACCGTGCCGATCACGATCGCCACCTCGCCCTCCAGGTTGAGCCAGCGGCAGTTCGAGGGCCGCACCACCTCGCCGCCGTGCGAGTTGAGCGCCGAGATGGGCTTGTGGAAGTACGTCGGTGCGGGCGGCAGCTGGATGCCGAACTCGCGGACCCTCGAGACGTGGTTGAGATGACAGCAGATAATCTTGGTGGGCTCGACCGGAGCGAGGTGAACGGCGTCGTCGGCCCGCACGCGACGGCCGTCAGGTGCCACGAGCCAGTCCCCGTCGCGCCTCACGACGACCGGCGCACCGCCGAGCAGCACACGTCGAGACTCCACGAAGCACACCTCCGGACCGTGTCGGACAACGCGATCGATCCTGCCACAGCACCTCATCGCAGCCGGGCCGGACGGCCGCGAAGAGAGGCACCGTGGTACGTTGCGCGCCGGCCTCACCGTCGTGAGCGAGAGGAGTCGTCCGTGACCGAGCGCGTCCGAGTCCTGTGGCCAGACCACCTCGGGCTGCCGCGGGGCAAGTACGTCCCCGAGCGCCTCGCTGACCACGGCGTCCGGCACTGCAAGGGGACCTGGGCGCTCGGCTACGACCGCGTCATGACCCCGTACACGCCCGGCTCGGGCTGGGAGGCTGGCCTGCCCGACATGGAGGCCACCTTCGACGTCTCGGAGATCCGCCCCGGTTGGGAAGACGGGACGAAGGTCGTGGTGGCCGATCTCGTGTCAGACGGCGCGCCTGTCGCGGTGTCACCCCGTGCGGCGCTTCGCAAGGCCGTCGCGGACTGGAACCAAGAGGGACTTCGCGCGCACGCAGGGATCGAGCTCGAGGCCTACCTCTTGGAGCCGGATGGCAACGGGGGCTATCGGCCCATCGACACGCCCGGCGCATTCGTCTACGGCACGGGGATGGCGGTCGATCCCCACGGGGTGATCGACGACGTCTGGGAGGCCGCCGACAATGCGGGCCTCATGCTCGAGTCGGTCAACTCCGAGTACGACAACGGCCAGTTCGAGCTGACCTTGCGCTACGACGAGGCGCTCCGCGCGGCCGACGACGCGTTCTTGTTCAAGGTGCTCGCTCGCGAGGTGGCGGCCAAGCGCGGGTACCTGCTTACGTTCCTCGGTCGCCCGTTTGTCGACCGGGGCGGCTCGGGTATGCACCTCAACTTGAGCTGGACCGACGAGGAGGGCGTGAACGTCGTGAACGGCGAGGGGAGCGACGACGGGCTGAGCGACCTCGCGCGGCACAGCATCGGCGGGCTGCTCGAGCACCACCGGGCGCTCGCGGGCCTGTGCGCCCCGACCGTCAACGCCTACAAGCGCCTCAAGCCAGCCCAGCTCTCGGGGTACTGGGCGAACTGGGGCTACGACCACCGCGGTGCAACGGTGCGCGTGTCACCCGAGCGAGGTGCTGGCGCGAGGCTGGAGCACCGCCTAAGCGACGGCGCCGCGCCCGTGCACGTCGCACTCGCCGCCGTGCTGCAGGCCTGTCGCCTCGGCGTTGCCTCGAAGTCGGACCCCGGCGCGCCCGAGGGCGGCAACGGCCTTGACGTCGTGGAAGCGACGATCGGGACGCCACCCAACCTCGGGGCCGCGCTCGATGAGCTCGAGGCAGACTCCGCGCTCGTCGAGGCCATCGGTGCCGAGCTCGTCGCCCAGCACCTCGCGGTCAAGCGCACCGAGTGGCAGCGATTCTTGGAGGCCGTGACCGACTGGGAGCTCCGCGAGTACCTGCCCTTCCTCTAGCGAAGGGCGTGCGTAGAACGGCTTAGGGCAGCTGGCTCGGCGCCCGGGCGTGCCCCGGTGTCTCTGCTACGGGCGTCGCGTTGCGCGCGCTCCTTGCCGGGATGAGATAGCCGTAGCCGAAGGCCTCGGCCTTCACGCCGCCGTCCACGTACGCCGCGACCGAGTGGCCTGTGGGCACGACGAGGCCGGGGGAGAAGGGGAACACGAACGACCCGATCGTCGGCGGGTTCCAGTCGGCGATCAAACGGTTGCAGCCGCTCCCCATATAGATGGCGGTGCTGTTGAACGCGCCCGGCGTGGGGTCGGCCCACGCGTCAACGGTGAGCTGGGTGAGCACAAACGACCAGCCGCGTGGCGCCGTGTAGAGGGTTTGACAGGACCCGCCGCCGTTGAGGTTCGCGTCGCTGAACGAGCGAAACCTGGTCGCATCGGCCGTCGCCGTCGTCAGCTGCCCAGCCCCCGTCACGACGACCCTCGTCCCGTTCGAGCCGATGAGGCTCGTCACCCCGACTGACGTGGCGACCGCAGCCGCTGGCGCGAGGATGATGCCCACCGCCACGCCGGCCGCCAGCCATGCCGAGCTTCGGGTGCCTCGCGCGCTGGCGAGCCGGTCTATCTGTCGTCCGAACATGTCGCTCCAGTCGAGTGGTCGGTGGGACCGGACCGTACACCGATCCACGGACGCGAGTTCTCGCCGCTGTGGCACCGCGAGAGGCCCGGGACCACCAGAGAGGGGGACGTAGCATTGGGCCCGTGGCCACGACGCTCCCTGCGTCGCTCTATCGCGGCGATGAGCAGTACGAGCGCGAGCGCGCTGGCATCTTCTCGTCGGCGTGGCTCTACTTCGCCCACGAGTCCGAGTTGGCCGCGTCAGGCTCGTACGTCGCGACCGTTCGGGCGGGCTTCCCCGTCGTCGTGTCACGCGGCCCAGACGGAGCCCTGCGGGGCTTCCACAACGTCTGCCCCCATCGTGCCGGTCCGCTCGTCCACGACGGCACAGGCACGGCGACGTCGTTCGTCTGCCGCTACCACGGCTGGGTCTTCGAGCCGGACGGGGCGCTCCGCGGCGCTCGCGACTTCGGGGACCCCGGGCCCGAAGAGGGGTGCCGGCTGTGGGACCTGCGTGCCGAGGCATGGCGGGGACTCGTCTTCGTGAACCTCGACGAGTCGGCGCTGCCGCTCGATCGGTCGATCGGGACACTTGCCGACGAGGTGGCTGGCTTCGACCTCGAGGGCTTCATGCCTGCGGGGACCTGGTCACACGATCTCGCGTGCAACTGGAAGACCTACGCGGAGAACTACCTCGAGGGCTATCACATTCCCCTCGTGCACCGAGAGCTCGCGCGCTCGATCGATGTCTCGCGCTACGAGGTCGAGGTCCACGAGGACTGGTGCCTGCATCGCGCGCCGCCAAGGAACGGCACGGTGCTTGACGGACGCTGGCTGTGGCGATGGCCGAACCTCGCGCTCAACATCTACGACGATGCGATGAACCTCGAGCAGTTCCTCCCGCTCGGGCCAAGCCGAACGCGTGTCGCCTACCAGTACTTCTCCCGCGACGGCACCCTTGACGAGGACGTCTCGCGCCTGTCCAAGCTCTTGCTGGACGAGGACGCCGCGATCTGCGAGGCGGTGCAGCGCAATCTCGACGCCGGCGTCTACCGCCGCGGCGTGCTCAGCGCCAAGCACGAGGGCGGCGTCGCGCTCTTCCAGGAGCTCGTGCGCGCCGAGACCGCGGCGGGGGAGTAGCACCCCGCAGGCAGGCATGCCGACGCAGTGTCAGCGCCAGGCGGTCTCGACCTCAAGTCGTTTGAACCCCGAGATGAAGTTGGAGCGAAGCCGCTCGGTGCGCTCGACGTGCACCGAGTCGAGCATGGGCAGCAGCTCTTCGAACAGCACGCGCATCTCGAGGCGCGCGAGGTGCGCGCCGAGGCACAGGTGCGGGCTGTGCAGCCCAAAGGCGACATGGTCGTTCGGCGTCCTCGTCTCTTCGAAGTGGAACGGCTGGTCGAACTGCTCGGCGTCGAAGTTCGCCGACACGTACCAGACGACGACCTTGTCGCCCGCACGGATCGTCTCGCCCCGGAGCTCGACGTCCTCGGTGGCCGTGCGACGGAAGTGCATCGTGGTGCTCGACCATCGGAGCATCTCGTCGACGGCGACCTTGATCGCCCTTGGGTCCGCGCGGAGCGACTCGAGCAGCTGTGGGCGCTCGGCGAGCGCCTTCATTCCCGCGGCCATCGAGTAGCGGGTCGTGTCGTTGCCCGCGGCCACCATGAGCGTGAAGAAGTTCTTGAGCTGCTCGTCGCCGAGCAGGTCGCCGTCGACGGTGGGCTGCAGCAGCGACGTCAGCACGTCGTCGGTCGGATGGGCGCGCCGCGAGGCCATGGCGTCCTCGGCGTACTTGAAGAGCTCGACGGCGACGGGGCTTCGGAAGGGCAGGAGGCGGTAGTCCGAGGTGTCGACCTGGTCCACGACGAAGTCGGTGAAGTCAGCGTCGGTGTTGCCGATCAGGGCGTCGCCACGGTCGACAAGCCAGTCGAGGTCGGGCTCGGGGAGCCCGAGCAGCGTGCCGAGCATCCGCATCGGGAGCTGGCGGGCGACGCGCGAGACAAAGTCGAACCGGTCCTCGCCTCGGACCTCTTCGAGGACCTCGCGGGCGAGCTGGCGGACCGAGGACTCGTAGTCGGCCACGGCCCGAGGCGAGAAGGGCCGCGAGACGAGCCTGCGGTAGCGCGAGTGCGCCGGAGGGTCCATCTCCATGATGGTGCGGCGCGCCTCAGTCTCCTCTTCGTCCATGTCCTCGAGGCGGATCCCTTTGGCCGAGCTGAACAGCTCGGTGTGGCGGCTCACGTAGAGCACGTCGTCGTGGCGTGTGATCGACCAGAAGCCGCGGCCGTCCTGCTCCTGGGTGAAGCTCACAGGGGACTCGCTGCGGAGTCGCAGGAACGTGGCGTGCGGGACGCCCTCGGTGTAGACGTCGTGGTCGGTGATGTCGGCATGGCTGTCGCCGAGATCGAGTTCGATGACTGCTGCCACCGTGCCTCCTGGTCGCCGCGAGCCTACCGTCGGGGTCGATCGTGGCTCATCGTGCGATGACCGCCGCGTAGCATCGCCGCGTGGATGCACCGCTGATCGGGTTGTCCGGACGCCGCTGGCCCGTCCGGCTCCTGGGGTCCGCCGCGCCGATCGCGATGCAAGAGATGGAGTTCGACCTGCACATCGCCGACTACCCACAGGCGATCGCGGCGTGCGGGGGCCTGCCGGTCCAGCTCACCCGCGACGCCGACGTCGACGGCATCGCGGCGCGCATCGACGGGCTGGTCCTCACTGGCGGTGCCGACGTCGATCCCGCCGTCTACGGCCGCGCGCCAGAGGCGGGGCTCGCCGACACAGAGCCCATGCGTGACGCCTGGGAGCTCGCGTTGCTTGATGCCGCCGACGCTCGAGGGCTGCCGGTCCTGTGCATCTGCAGGGGCGTCCAGCTGCTGAACGTCGCGAGGGGCGGCACGCTTCGTCAGCACGTCGGCGTCGACGAGGGTGACGGCCACCCGAGATTCGACGAGGACGGCCGCAATCTCGCCCATGGCGTTGACGTCGCCGAGGGCTCCCTCGCTGCCTCCCTCTACGGCACGCACCTCGAGGTGAACTCCCTGCACCACCAGGTCGTCGAGGAGGTCGGCAGGGGCCTTGTGGTGACCGGCCGCTCGCCTGATGGGACACCCGAGGTCCTCGAGCTCGAGGGCCGCGACGTGCTCGGTCTGCAGTGGCACCCCGAGTTGCTCGAACGGCCGGATCCCGCGTTCACGTGGCTCGTCGAAGCCGCAAGCAAGCGGCTCGCGTCGAGGTGAGCTAACCCCCGGCGAGGTGAAAGCTGCCGATTGCGGCGCTGACGGCGAGCACCATCGGGACGACCAAGAGTGCCACCCCGAGTCCGGGACGCCCGCGCTCAACCGTACGAGCGACGTCGACGCTCGCCGCGGAGAACGTCGTGAAGCCGCCGCAGAGCCCTATAGCGAGCACCTCGATGGTCGTTGGCCCGAGATGGGCGCTCACGGTGGCACCGGCCAGTGCGCCCGCGAAGCACGAGCCCACGATGTTGACGACCATGGTGCCCCAGGGAAGCAAGCGACCGAGTCGGGCGGCGAGGGCGAGGTCGACGAGCCAACGAGCAAGTGCGCCCGCACCGCCCGCGATGGCCACGAGGAACACCGTCATGCGGCCCTCGCCGACCGTCGCGACCTGCCCGCGAGCCACGCGGCGATCACGCCGACGAACGACGTGGCGAGAAGGGTGACGAAGGCCACGTCGAGGTGATCGTGGTGCCCGTCGACGACCGCCGCACTCACGAGGGACGAGTACGTGGTGAAGCCCCCAAGGAGACCGGTCGCAAGGAACAGTCGGCCACCGACTGCGCGCGGGTGGGTATCTAGCAGCCGTGAGGCCAGCACGCCGAGCGCCGCGGCACCGACAACGTTGAGACTCATGAGCATCCACGGCACCTCGAAGGCGCTCGAAGGAGCCGCTCGCAAGAGGAGTTCACGGGCGAGCGTGCCCAGGATCCCGCCGGCAGCCACCAAGCAGGCGTGAGGGAGCGTCGCTCGGGCGTGGTGGAGGGGGTCGGGATCGGGCTCGAGTTCCGGATCGAGCTCCGGATCGAGCTCCGGATCGAGCTCCGGATCCAACGGTGCCCGCTCCGCGTCGCGGTGTCCGGCGTCGCGCGGCACGGCGGACACTCTCGCATCACTCGCCGGGTCACTCGAACACCCTGAGGGCGGCTTGTGGCCCCCCGAAGTGTTCGCTTGATCTATACGAGCAACAACACTTGCTCACACCGAGCAGCGAGGTGCTGGCGGCGAGAGGGCTGCAACCGGTGGTTAACGCACTCAGATCGGCTGCGTACTTCGTCTCGCTCGACCAGGACGCCAGATGCATTCCCCGGCTCGTCTTGGATAACTTGACATAAGAAACATTATCGGCGGTAGGCGCACCCGACGCGACCGTTCGTGATCAGCCCCTGGGCACGCCTCCAGGCGCCTTGGCCAACGCCCCGCCACGCCACACGTGGGTGACCGTGGATGGCGTCGCAAGGACGCCGACGTCGACGCTCGGGTCGGCGCTGAGCGCGAGCACATCGGCGTCATAGCCCTCGGCCAGGACCCCGGACAGCGGTGCCTGCGGGCCGAGCGTCAGCGGCGCCGTCGCGGTCGCCGCTTCTATGGCCTCGAGCGGGCTGAGACCCGCCCGCACGAGGTAGCCCAGCTCCTCGGCATTCTGGCCCCAGCGCGCCGGCGTGCGAGGGCTCGAGCCTGCAACGTCAGTCCCGAGCGCGATGCGAACGCCTCGCTCGTGGGCGAGTGAGATCGCCTGGGCGTGCCGGTCAGCGATCTCACGGAGCTTTGTGAGCGCGTAGTCGGGCAGCCCCGACGCCTCGCCATGCGCGAGGAACTCCTCGACGATGAGCCGCGTCGGCACGAGCACCGCGCCGCAGTCGCGCATCGCGTCAGCAGCCTCGTCGTCGAGGTAGGTCCCGTGCTCGATCGTCTGCACGCCTGCCTCGAGCGCGGCCATGATGCCGGGCTTGCCGTGGCAGTGAGCGGCCACGATGCGCTCAGCTCGTCCGGCCTCCTCCACGATCGCGTGCAGCTCGTCGCGGCTGAACTGCTGGTGCACCGGGTGATCGATCTGGCTCATGACCCCGCCCGATGCGCAGATCTTGATGAGACGCGCGCCGACCCGCAACTGCAGGCGTACCGCCCGGAGGCACTCGGCGACGCCGTCGCACTGCCGGAGGATCCCTACGCGGTCCGCGAGGTCGCACACCCACTCGAGGGGGAACATGTGCAGGTCCGCGTGGCCACCTGTCGGGCTGAGGACCGCGCCCGCTGCGTAGACCGACGGGCCGTTGACGGTGCCCTCGTCGATCGCCGTGCGCAGCCAGACGCCGAGTCCCCCGACCTCGCGCACGCTCGTAAAGCCAGCGTCGAGGGCAAGCGCGGCGTCGCGCGCCACGCGCATCGCCATGAGCGCGGGCGGTGTCGTCGCGATCGTGGCGAGGTCCGGGGTCGTGACGCCCATGAAGTGGCCGTGGCAGTCCCACATGCCAGGCATCGCCGCCGCGGCGGTGACCACGACGGCGTCGGGCGTGGCGGGCGCGGCCCCCTTGGGTCCGGCGTAGCGGATCGTTGGCCCGTCCAGGACCACGCAGCCGTCCTTGATGGGGTCGCCACGACCTGGAATGAGCACGTCAACGTCGAGGCGGTACACAGCGGGCCTCCCCCGGCGGCGGGGCCTCCGGCGCCGTGCGCACCATATCTTCGGGTTCCATCCACCGAGTTCGTCCGCTCGCGCGACAGCATGTCGGTACATTCTCGCGATGGCCCCTCCCGAGCTCCTCGTCGCCGCGCACGACCAGTTCATGGCGACGCTCGGCCTCGTTGGCGACGACGACTGGGCTAGGCCCACGCCCTGTGACGCGTGGCTGGTTCGCGACCTGGTCGCGCACCTCGTCAGTGGCGAGCGCATGGCCGTCGCGCTCCTCGACGGCGCCTCAACGGACGAAGCGCGTGCCCTAATCGGCTCGGCGAGAGCCGACGGCGACCTGCGAGCCGAGCTGTCCTCGGCGTTCGCCGCGTCACGCGCTGCGTTCGAGCAGTCTGGCGCTCTCGACCAAACGGTGCACCATCCGGTGGGCGACATCTCGGGTGCCCAGCTTCGCGACTTCCGCACCGCTGACGCGACGCTGCATTCGTGGGACCTGGCCCGGTCGATCGGCGCGAGCGAGGCGCTCGATCCCGCGCTGGTCGACGCGGTCTGGGCGCAGCTCGAGCCCCTCTCCCCCATCATCGCTTCCATCGGCCTCTTCGGCGAGGGTCCGAGTGGCGCGCTCGGTCCCAGCGACGATCTGCAGGCTCGCCTCCTCGACCTCACAGGTCGGCGGCCCTAGCACCGCGACACCCGGTGCTCGGCACACGGCGCGCACGACGCGACGACTGACAACATGGCTCGGTGAGCACCGAGTCCGACGACGCGATCCCGCGTGACACCGCGCCACTGGCGAGCGGCACGGGGCCGTGGTCGTGGACGGTCACCTGGGGCGCCTTGGCGAGGCCGGGGTTCGTGGTCGAGCACGTTGAGGCCTGGGACGCAGACGAGGCGCTCGTGCTCGCGGCACAGCGGCACCCCGAGCTCGAGCGGCCACGGGTTGCGTTCCTCACCCGGGCTGTGTGAGCTCCTCCGATCAAGCGTCGACGACGAGCGGCACCGATGGGCGCGAGTGCGGTGCCATTAGGTTTGCGCACTGACCTAAGGAGGCCCCATGGGCGACCTGTTCGACATCGCCGGCAAGACAGCGCTCGTTACCGGCGGGAGCAGGGGCATCGGCGAGATGATCGTGCGCGGCTACGTTGCGGCGGGGGCCAAGGTGTACCTCTCGTCTCGCAAGGCGGACGTCTGCGAGGCCCTGGCCGAAGAGCTGCGCGAACAGGGCGGTGACGTCACCGCCCTGCCCGCGGACCTCTCGACAGAAGGCGCGTGCGCCACGCTCGCTGGCGAGCTCGAGAGCCGCGAGTCATCCCTCGACATCCTCGTGAACAACGCCGGCGCGACGTGGGGAGCACCGATCGAGGAGTTCGACGAGGCCGCGTGGGAGCGTGTGCTGGCGCTGAACGTGAAGGGCGTGTTCTTCACCACGAAGTACCTGCTTCCCCTCCTCAACGCGGCGGGCACCGCCGAGGACCCCGCTCGGGTGATCAACGTCGGCTCCATCGACGGCCTGCGGGTGCCGACGCTAGAGACGTACTCCTACTCGGCGTCCAAGGCGGCGGTCCACCAGCTCACGAGACACCTCGCCAAGCGGCTCGCGCCCACGATCACGGTGAACGCGATCGCACCGGGGCCGTTCCCGTCCAAGATGATGCGCTCGACGCTCGAGGCCTTCGGCGACCAGATCGCCGCAGCCGCGCCGATGAGGCGGATCGGGCGGGCAAGCGACATGGCTGGCGCAGCGATCTTCCTCGCGTCCCGCGCCGCGTCCTACATGACGGGCGCGGTGCTCCCCGTCGATGGGGGCATCGCCACGCTCAACTGACGTGGGCGGCTACGCGCCGGGGGGCGCGACCGACGTGACGAACGCGATGACCTGGGAGCGACCCCGCTCGACGATGACCTTGACCGTCGTGCCCGGCTTGACCCTCGACATGATCCGCGAGACGCCCGTGTCGCTGGCGACAACGGTGCCGTCGATCGACACGATCACGTCGCCCGCTTGGATGCCCGCGCGCTGCGCGGGGTAGCCAGGCTTCACCGACACGATGTAGGCGCCGGTGCTGACCGAGAGGTGGTAGCGCTTCGCGAGGGCGCTCGAGTTGGACACGATCCCCACCCCGAGGAAGGCTCCCTTGCGCGTCGTCGTCGTGGGCAGGTGCATGCGCACGAGCGATGGCAAAAGGTGCACGATGCGCGCCGCGGGGATCGCGAAGCCAATGTTCTGGGCGGTGCCGCCGTCGCTCGTCGCGCCAGCGACCGCCGTGTTCATGCCCACGACCTGGCCGCTCGAGTCGATGAGCGGGCCGCCTGAGTTCCCGGGGTTGATCGCCGCGTCCGTCTGGATCATCCCGTAGAGCGTCTCGCTTTGGCCGGACTGGGCGTTGCTCGCCGACACCGTGCGACCGAGCGCCGAGACGATGCCCGAGGTGACCGTCGGCGTCCCGGCAGCAAGGCCCAGGGCGTTGCCGATCGCAACGACGCCGTCGCCGACGACGAGCTTGGAGGAGAGGCCGAACGTGATCGCCGGCAGGCCCGAGGCATTCTGAATCTGGAGCAGCGCGACGTCGTAGCGCGGGCTCGTCCCGAGCAGCGTCGCGGGCAGCGCCGTCCTTGCGCCGGTCCTCGTGACGGTGATCGTCCCTCCCCCAGCGGTGGTGAGCGCAGCGACGACATGGTCGTTGGTCACGACGAGCCCGTCTGCGCTGATGATCATCCCAGTGCCTTCGTCGCCGCCGAATCCCGTCGTCACGTCGACCGAGACGACCGACGGCGAGACGGCATCCACGAGCCTGGGAATGGGCGTGCCCGACGCGAGGATCGCCGCGCCTGGCAGGGCGGTGCCCTGGCGGATCGTGATCAGTGCCGAGGACGGGCCGGGCCGTGCGATCCAGGAGGTCCCAGCACCGACGAGGGCGGCGACGACCGCGACGGCAATCCACGACCGACTCCGGGGACCCGAGACACGTACCGAAGCACCTGGCGGCATGGGCAGCGGCTCTGGTGCGACGAGCGGCGTTCGCCACGCTGCGACGATCGGCCAGACCGCGCGCTGTGCGTCCCTGGCCGAGCCGATCGGACTCGGCGACGTCTCGCGGGGCGCGTCAGGCCCGTCGGGCGCCTGCGCGTCCCCTCCATCGCCGGACAGGGCGCCGCCGAGCGAGCGATTCGTGCTGCCGTCTCCCAGCAGCTCGTCGTCGCTCTGCACGCCTCCGTGGTCCGGATCGCCGGCGTCGGGCGTCTCGCTCAACTCGCTCATCGCTCCTCCTGGCACACCGACACACCCAATGGGCCTCGCACCTGCAGTGACTCGCATCGTAGGGCCCGTGTCTCCACAGAGGCACGCGCTCGAGAACTTCTTAGCGAAGCGGCTAGTTTTCTGGTCGTGGCGCGACGCATCGAGATCGAGCTCACGAGCAAGCTCGGCGACGGTCGGTTCACCTGGCGTGCCGCAGGTGCCCGCGAGCCCCGTGGCACGCTGCTCGAGGACCTCGTCCCTTCAGGCACGAAGATCGGGGAGATCCTCCGCGCCGAGGTCGACAACGGACTTGACGGCGTGGACGTGCTCTCGATCCTCCCGCGAAAAGAGCCGTCCCCGGTCGACCTGCGTGGCAAGCCGATCGAGATCATCGGACCACCGCGCGTCGAGGCTGGCGTGCAAGTCACGCTCGCCCAGAAAGGTCGTGGCCGTCGCCACGACGGTCCGAGGGACGACTCGAGGTCGGACCGCGGCCCTCGCGGCGCGAAGCGCGCGGGGCCCCGCCGAGGGGCACCTGAGGGTGCTTCGCGCACGGCACCCGCAGCGGCTCGATCAGAGCGCCCACCGTCGGACCGTGGCCGGCCCCCGCGCGACGAGTCTCGCTCGCCGGCACGCGGGGCGAGGCCAGATCGCCCGGGCACCTCAGAGCGCCGGGGAGCGCCGGACCGGCGTGACTCGCGACGGCCTCAAGAGCTGACGGTGTCCACCACGCATCGCAACGCCCTGCTCGCCACCTTGCGCCCCGAGCAGCTGCCCATTGCCGAGCAGCTCTTGCGCGGCGGCCTTCCCGCGGTGCGCCAGGCCATCGAGGAGCAGAACCGCGCCGCGCTCGCGCTGGGTCGTCCGACGATCGCGCCCGAGACGATCCTGTCGATCGCCGATGACCTGCTGCCCGTCACGACCCTCGCCGCGTGGAAGGACCGTGCCGATGCCGTTCAGCACGCGGGCCCGACGGTGCGGCTCCGCGACCTTCGAGCTGCAGTGACCTCTGCTCGAACTGTCACGCTCGACGAGGAGGCTCGCGGCGTGCTGAAAGAGATGCAGGGCGCCTTGCACTCAAAGACCGAGGAGCTCCGCACCCAGTGGGTGACCAAGGTCGAAGCCCTGCTCGCAAAGGGCGAGATGGTGGCCGCGCTGTCGGTCGTTACACGCCCCCCGGACCCCGCGACGCGCTGCCCCGCGGCGCTTGCGACGAGCCTCGCTGACGCCGCCGGCAAGGCACTCGACGCCGACCTGACGCCGACTGCGTGGATCGCGGTGCTCGACGCGGTCGTCGCGTCGCCCATGCGGCGGTCCGTGCATCCAGCGGGCATCCCCGCCGCCCAAGAGGCACAAGCAGCGGCGGTCCGCGCCGCAGGACACGTCCCCGCGCTCGCCAAGCTGCTCGGGATGCGCATCCCGCCGCCGCCCCCGCCGCGCTCGTCGAAGCGACCCGCGCTCAGCGGTCGGCGGCCATCCTGAGCAGACGAGCCTTGAAGCCGCCTGCTTCGAGGAGCGACTTCACCGACTGATCGCCGGGCAGCGCGAGCGCCTCAAAGCGCATGCCGAGCTCGCTCGCGAGCGCGCGGCTGGCGTCGAGCAGCGTGCTGCCGATCCGGCGTCGCCGCATCGATCGAGCGGTGTGCACGCCGACCAGGTCCACGCTGGCCGTGGTCCGCACGACGACGGCGATCCCCACGATCGAGTCGGACAGCGTGGCGACGAGCGTGGTGGTGTCCAGCAGGGCCTGCCCGCACAGCGCGCTCGCGAGCTCTTCGGGGCCGGTGCCCTCTGGCAGGCCAATCAGCTCGAGCAGCGCGGGCCCGCCCCGGAGGGTCACGAGCCGGCTCAGAGCGTCGGCGACCAGAGGCTCGACCCCCACGGCATCCTCCACGCCCGCGGTGCGAACCTCGAGCTCAGGCACCATCGCCGTCGAGTTGCTCGATCCGGCGCAGGATCGTCTGGCGCCCCCGGGACTTGGTCTCGTACTCCGCAACGCGCCCCCGCTCAGCGGACTCGAGGCTCGCCAGCATGGGGACGATCTGTGATGCCGACAGCGCGTCGTAGTCGGCGATGACATCGTCGGGCGCGGGACCTGCGTCGGGGTGCACGGCTGACCGCGCAGCGCTCGCTGAGTGAGCGGCGTCCTCATGGGTGTCGCCCTCCGTGCGACGCCGCAGCTCCCTCGCGCCGAACCTGATCGTGAGCTCCCCAATCGCACGGGCCTGACGGAGCGCCTGGTCGACGCGCGCGCGCCCCCTTGTCGCCGCACCCCCTGGGTCACGCAGCATCGAGAACGCGGCGTCGATGGGACCGAAGACCGCGATCTCGATCAACGACGGCTTGGCCCCCGTCGCGTCGCCAGTCGCTGGATCGTCGACTCGCTCGTGACGGGCACCGGTGGGCTCTGCTGTGCTCTCGTTCGCATCCATCTGGACCTCCTCACCGCTCGTCGCGTCGCCGCTCCTTGCTCAGTGGCTTAGACGCAGTCGCGGCACAGCTGCCGCTTCGGGTCGGCGAGCTGGCTGATCTTCTTGATCAGAAAGCAATTCGAGCACCTGAACTCGTCGGCCTGCTTGGGCAGCACCGCGTCGGGCTTCTCGGTGCGGTCCTCGACGTCCACGCCCTCGTCGTCCTCGGGCTCGTCCTCGACAACCATCCTCGACTTCAGGATCTCGTCCAGGGACTCCTCGACGTCGTCCTCGTTGACGATCTCGATGTCGTCGTCCTCGGCCTCGGCCTTGCGCTGCGCGGCCGCCTCGACCCCCTCGGGGGTCTCTTCGTCCTCGGCCTCCACATCGACGAGGGCGTCGTCGTCCTCCTCGTCCGCCTCTACGAGGGCGACGTCCTCTTCATCGACGTCACCTTCGAGCTCGGCATCCAGCTCGGCATCGAGCTCGGACTCGTCAATCTCGGCTACCTCGTCGAGTTCGGCATCGTCCTGGACGTCAGCGTCCTCGTTCGTCGTTTCCTTCGCCATGCGGTCCTCTGGTTGCGAACGCGGCGCAGCATATCTGTCGATGTCGTGCGTGCTGCGGTTGCTCGTGTGCGCGCCGCAGCACGCCCGGTTGACGTGGTGGAGAGGGGGCGGGGCCCGGGATCCTTTGGTACCGCTGCGGCGTGCGCGTCGTCGACGCGCTCACCGTGGCGTTGTCTACTCGGCCTCCCGGGCCTCTCCTCCGCCCTCGAATGCGCCCGGCCGGTCCCTCGCTCGCGCGGGTGACGTCGGTTCGCGACGGGATTATCGCAACGTGACGCCAGCGTGTCAAAGGTTGCGTCAGCGACGCACGGATCAGCCGCCCGCGCGTTCGAGGCGTCGGGCCTCTGCTCGACGTTCGGTGTCGAGGCGCTCGAGGTCGGTCGTCTCGTAGTCGACGTGATGCATGGCGGCAGCGATCGCCCGATGGCCCGCGACCGAGGCGATCTGTCGGTGCATCTCTTGGGCGACCCGGCGATAGGCGGGGTGGCCCTGGGGCCCGGATCGCAGCTCGAGCACGTGCATCGCCTCGCGGGCGTTCATCTGCAGCACGTAGCGGATCCGGTAGGCAAGCGCGACTGCGTAGCCAGCCTCGTCGGGGTGCGACGCGCCGATCGCGTCGGCGAGGTCCTTCGATCGCGCGAGCGACTCAGCGAACCGAGCACCGCCGCCGGCGTCCACCACGACGCCGGGCACGTCGGCCCCCAGCGCGCAGCCAAGGCGCTGCCACTCGATCGTGCACAGCCGATGGCGCTGGAGGTCCCGGAACGCGCCGTAGTCGGTCACGAGCTCGAAGCGGTAGTCGGTCCGCTCGAAGGCACGTCCCGGACGGTGCCGGCGGTTCTCGCGGTCACCCACGTAGGCCCCGAGCAGCGCGGTGCGCTCCTGGGGCGAGCAGCGCCGCACCGCGGCGAGCACGGCGGCCTCCGAGCCCGACAGGTGCGAGAAGCAGGCCGCGGCGAGCACCTTGTCCTCCCCGTCGGGGTCGAAGTCCAAGAGCCGGACCTCGGGGGGCTCGGGCTCTTGGTCCACGCCGTCTCCGAAGAGCTGGTCGACCACGCCTGCGGTCGCCTCGCTCGTCGAGACCAGGTACTCGGACCACGCGACGCCTCGGTCCGCGACGTCCACTCGCCGCAGGAACGACGGGATCACCTTGCGCAGCTCGATGAGCATCATCTCGGCGTAGGCGTTCGCCTCGGGGAGCGGGTTGGCACGCATGCGCAGCAGCAGCTGCTCGTAGCCCTGCCCGGTGCCGTAGATGCCGACGTTGGAGAGGCTCGCCGCGGGGAGCACGCCGCGGACCGCGTCGAGCGCCTTGGCACGCACGGCCTGGCGGTGCACGAAGTCCGAGTCGCCGGGGGCCTTCGGGTACGCCGTGTGCAGGTGGCTCTGGACCATCGAGAGCAGCTCGCCGTAGGTGTCGAACATCCGGTCGAGGTCGCCCACGTAGCGCGCGCCGAGCGGCGACTCGAGGATCGAGGGCGGCCGGTAGTAGCGGTAGTGGCCCGACACCAGACGCTGGTCGTAGGCGAGGTAGCGCGTCGACTGCTCGAGGTAGCTCATGAGTCGGCCCCACTCGAGGATCTTCGTCAGCAGGTTGCTCGACTGCTCGCACGCGAGGTGCACGCCCCCCAGCTGGGCGACGGAGTCGTCGCCGTACTCGAAGAACACCCGCTCGTAGAGCTGCTCGGCACGATCGAGTCCCACCGTCGCGTCGAAGGTGGCGTCGCCCGCGACGTCGAGGTCGCCCACGAACTCGTCGAGGAACAGCCGCCGCAGCGACTTCGGGCTTCTCGAGTACCTCGCGAACAGGGCTCCCTTCACGACCTCGGGGAGGTTCACCAGGGCGAAGACGGGCTGGTCGAGGTTCGTCATGTAGCGGCGCAGGACGGCCGCCTCTTCGTCGGTGAACTCCTCCGCGACGTAGGGATGCATGGACGACGAAGATTAGATCCCGACTCGCCGCGCAACGGTGACCGAGCCGGGGACGTGGGCCACCACGGACCTGACGAGGAGCGTGGCCGCCTCTTCGGCAGCGGCCCGGGTGCTCCCGCTCGCCGCCAGGCGCCCAACCTGCTCGCAGAGGTCCGCCACCTGGCGCACGACGCGAACGAAGTCCCCGGGGGCCACCTCCCCCGCGTCGCGCGCGATGACGGCCAGGGCGTCGCCAAGGGGCGCTCCCCTGGCCCAGGCGGCGATGGCGGGAGCGGCCTGGGACTCGGGCAGCCGCGTGTGGGGGACCAGGTGGATGTCCTCGAGGCCCGAGATGCGCGTGGCGAGCGCGGCGAGCTCGTGGCCACGCGCCTCCAGGGTGTCGCGCCGCTTCTGGCCGAGCCGGTCCTTCACCGTGCGTGGTCGTGCGGCCGCGGCGCGCGGCCCGTGCCCGGCGCGCCGGGCGCGACGCGGCTCGAAGACGAACCCCGAGAGCACGGCGCCGACGAGGGACGGCTCGAGGTCGTCGAGCACGCCCTCGTTCAGGGCCTCGGCGACGAGCAGGTCGGTCTCGTGGTACACGCCCCGGAGCACGGACCCGCGCTCGGTCAGCGCCCACCCGTCGACGTAGCCCAGCTCCTGGAGGACACCGAGCCGCCTCGCGAGCGCCTCGGTGAGCGGGCGCCGCGCTGGGCCGGAGCGCCGGTCGCTCTCGAACTGCGCGTAGCTGCGCGAGAGGAGCTCGTGGGCCGCCGGGCGGTCGAAGCGGCCCACCAGGTTCACCGTGAGGTTGTAGGTCGGCCGGAACGTGCTGTGAAGGTCTGGGGGCGGCGCGAGCGCGACACGCGACATGTCCGCGAACTGGGTGTCGGGGCTGAACACGATGACCGCGTGCCCCTCGTCATCGAGGCCCCGCCGGCCCGCGCGGCCGGTCAGCTGGGCGTACTCTCCCGAGGTCAGCGTTGCCCGGCCCCCAGCGCCGAACTTCGAGAACCGCTCGATGACGACCGTGCGAGCAGGCATGTTCACGCCCAAGGCGAGCGTCTCGGTGGCGAAGACCGCGCCCAAGAGGCCCTCCAAGAAGCACTGCTCGACGGCGAGCTTCATCGAGGGCACGAGACCGGCATGGTGGGCGGCGACGCCGGACTCGAGGGCCTCCAGCCACTCGTGCCAGCCGAGCGCCTCGAGGTCCTCGTCGCCCAGATCCTCGGTGCAGGACTCTGCGATGGCACGGGTCCGGCGTCGCGACGCGCGGTCGAGGAGCCGCACGCCCTCGCGCACGCACTGGCGCACGGCGTCCTCGCAGGCCGCCCTCGAGAAGATGAAGTAGATGCACGGCAGGAGGTCCTTGCTCTCGAGCAGCTCGATCACCTCGGTGCGGCGAGGCGACCGGATCGGCGAGTGCGCCGCGTGGTGGCGGCCCTGCCATGACGAGCCCGCGGCGTTCACACGATGACCCCTCGCAGAGCGCAGCAGGCCGTCGATCCTGCGACCCTCGGCGCTTAGGGCCATCCCGTCGAGGAGGTCCACCAAGATGGGCTCGGGGTCATTGCGCCGCTCGAGTGCGACGTGGTGGTGCAGGTCGATGGGCCGGGTGCGCTCGACGACGACCTCGAGTGCGCCCCGGACCGACGCCAGCCACTCGCCGAGCACGCGGGCGTTGGCGACTGTCGCGGACAGACAGATGAAGATGACATCGCGCGGCGTGAGGATGAGGACCTCCTCCCATACCCCGCCTCGGTAGGGGTCCTGGAGGAAGTGGACCTCGTCGAGCACGACCGCGCCGAGGCCGCGAAGCTGGGGCGACCCCGTGAGCAGCATGTTGCGGAGCACCTCGGTCGTCATGACGACGATCGGCGCGCTCGGGCGGACCGACGCGTCGCCGGTGAGCAACCCGACCTGGCCCTCGCCGTGCTCGGCGCACAGCTCGGCGAACTTCTGGTTGGACAGTGCCTTGAGCGGTGTCGTGTAAAAGGCCTTGCGATCAGCTGCCCGCGCACGGTGCACGCCGTAGCCGGCGACGAGCGTCTTGCCCGAGCCAGTCGGTGCGCTCACGAGGACCGAGCTGCCGCGGTCGAGCGCGTCGAGCGCCTCGACCTGGAAGGGGTCAAGCGCGAAGCCGAGGGTGTCGAGGAAGTCAGTCCGGACCGACGGCGCGGTCACTTGCCGAGCAGCCTGCCGACGAAGATCGACGCGAAGTAGAACACGATGAGCGGCACCATGAGGAACAGCATGGACAACGGATCGCCGGTCGGAGTGAAGATCGCCGCCGCGCAGGTGATGATGATGACGGCGGGTCGCCACCACGCGAGCAGCTTCGCGGAGGACACAACGCCGACGAGCTCGAGCGAGGTGAGCAGCACCGGGAAGATGAAGGTCACGCCGTAGAGGAACATGATGAGGAGCAGGAGGCTCAGGTACTGGGTCGCTCCGTAGGTGGCCTGGAGCGACGGGCCGCCGATGTTCTTGAGGAAGATGAGCGCGTGCTCGAAGCTCCAGTAGGCGAGCGCGCAGCCCGAGAGGAACAGCACGATTGACGCGCTGACGAACGGGATGACGTAGCGCTTCTCGCTTCGCTTGAGGCCGGGCGTGACGAAGAGCCAGAGCTCGGCGAGCACGACCGGCGACGCAAAGGCGAGCCCCGCGTAGCCCGCGATCTTGAAGCGAAGCGTGAGGTTGTCGATCGGGTTGAAGATGTTCAGCTTGCAGTGATGCGGGAACGCCACGCAGTACGGGTGCACGAGGAAGGCGAACAGCTGGTTGTAGAGCGTGAAGGCGACGACGCCCATCACGGCAACCGCCGCGACCGAGATGAGGAGGCGGCGCCGCAGCTCGACCAGGTGGCCGGCGATCGTCATTCCGTCGGGGGTCGTACGCGGCTCGCGCCGCGAGGTGCCGAGTCGCACGCTCAGTTAAGGGAGGGATCGCCCCAGGCGAGCGGTCGTCGCTCGGGGTCCCGCACCTCGGGCGGATCGTCGGGGGGCACGAACCCCTCGCCGCTGTCCGCAGAGGGGTCGGCTGGTCCGTCCTCGCCGTGCTCCTCGGCAGTGACGCGGTCGGCGAGCTGGTTGAGCAGCGAGACGGGCGAGCGCGCGTAGCGAGCGAGGTCCGCGCTCCGTGGCAGGTCGGGGACCACCTCGCGCAGCTCGTCTTCGACACGCTGCTGGATGCCCTTGAGCGACTTCCAGGCCGTGCCCGCCTGGCGGGCGTACTGCGGGAGCTTGTCCGGCCCGAGCACCACCAGGGCGACCACAACGATGATGAGCAGCCTGACTGGGCTCAGTCCAAGCATGGCGGCAGTCTACGAGTGCCCCGCGCAAGGCGATGGTCAGATCGTGCCGAACTGCGAAAGGGGCCAGATTTTGAGCACGACCTTGCCGATGATGTCGGCCCTCGGGACCGTGCCCCAGACTCGCGAGTCGCACGACGCAGGGTGGTTGTCGCCCATCACGAAGTAGTCGTTCGGCGGGATCGTCTGGGGAGTGATGGGGTCGATCAGGTCCACGAAGTGCGGCCAGTTCTGGACCAGTGGTTTCCCGTCGATGAAGATCTCGTTGCCGCTGGACGAGATCCTGTCACCTGGCACCGCGACCACGCGCTTCACGAGGTCAGTGACCGATGGGTCGCCGCAGTGCTCGCTCGGGGGTGCCCTGAAGACGACGACGTCGCCGATCGCAGGAGAGGCGAAGTCGTAGGCGAGCTTGAAGACCAGAATGCGATCGCCGATTTCCAACGTGGGCTCCATCGAGCCTGAGGGGATGTAGAAGGTCTGGATGACGTAGGACCGCACCCCCACTGCGAGCACGAGGGCGACGGCGATGACGCTGAGCCACTCGAAGACGAGCCACGCCGAGGACCGCTCCCGGCGGCGTGGGGCGACCGCTGTGTCCGAAAGGGGGTTCGCGCCCGGCGAGACGCCCTCGTCTTCAAGCGTCACGTCGGGAGGCTACCGGACACGTGGGTGTGCTCCCCCGCCGCGATCAGATGATGGAAAACCTCGAGATGGGCCAGAAGATGAGGACGGCCTTGCCGACGATGTTGCCGAGCGGGACGTAGCCCCAGACCCGCGAGTCGCACGACTCGGGATGGTTGTCACCCATTACGAAGTAGTCGTTCGCCGGGATCGTCTGTCGCCTGATTGCCTCGCCGAGCGGGTCGACGTGCGACCAGTTCTGGTGCAGCACGTGGCCGTCGACGTAGATCGAGTCACCTACCGACCAGATCATCTCGCCGGGCGTGCCGATGATGCGCTTCACGAGGTCGTCCACCTCGGGGCTGTCGCACATGGTGCGCTCGGCGGGCGGCGCGCGGAACACGATGACGTCGCCGGTCGCGGGCGACGTAAAGCGATAGGCGGCCTTCAGCACCAAGATGCGGTCCCCCACCTTGAGCGTGGGGTACATCGACAGCGACGGGATGTAGTAGGTCTGCACCACGTAGGCACGGACGACGAGGGCGATGGACGTCGCGACGGCGAGGACGACCACCCAGTCGATGACGCTGCGGACCGTGCTGTGCCGCCGTGCAGCCTTCTTCGCAGCGCGGGACTCCGGCGCCGGAGAGTCTGTCCCGTCGGCCGGGGCGGGCGTCGTGTCGTCGCCCACCTCGGTCATGGGGCCTGCGGGGGACTCGTCGTCGGGGGTCATCGTGTCGCGCTCCGTCGACATCTCTGGGACAGCACGCGCGCGGCCATCAGGAGCCTCGACGTGGCTGCCACGGTGACAGGCAGGCTCAGAGCGCCTCGATGAGACGCTCGACCCGCTCGTCGTGGCTCTTGAAGGGGTCCTTGAGCAGCACGGTGCGCTGGGCCTGGTCGTTCAGCTTCAGGTGGACCCAGTCCACCGTGTAGTCACGACGTCGCTCCTTGGCGCGCTTCACGAACGCGCCGCGAAGCCGTGCGCGCGTCGTCTGCGGAGGCGTTGTGGTCGCCTCGTTGATCGCCTCGTCCGTCGTCGTGCGCTCGACGAGGCCGCGCCGCTGGAGCTTGTAGAACAGTCCCCGCGTCCGATCGATGTCGTGGTAGCGCAGGTCCGCGAGCGAGATGGTCGGGTGCGACAGCGGCACGCTGTGGCGCTCGCGAATCTGCTCGATGAGCCTCAGCTTGATGACCCAGTCGACCTCCCGGTTGAGTGACATGGGGTCTCGCTCGAGCCCCGTGACGCAGTGGCGCCACATCTCGAGGGCCTGTTTCAGGTCGGGCGGGAGGCCGCGGCGCTCTGCGAACCGTGTGGCTCGATCCAGGTACTCGGACTGGATCTCGAGCGCGGTGATCTCCCGGCCATTCGCGAGCTTGACCTTCTTGCGGCACGTCGGGTCCTGTGAGATCTCGCGGATCGCCCGGATCGGGTTCTCAAGGGTCAGGTCGCGGAGCACCGTCGAGGAGTCCTCGACCATCGCCAGCATGAGGCACGTCGCGCCAACCTTCAGGTAGGTGGCGTACTCGGACATGTTGGTGTCACCGACGATCACGTGGAGACGTCGGTATCGCTCGGCGTCGGCGTGCGGCTCGTCGCGCGTGTTGATGATCGGCCTGCTCCTCGTCGTCGCCGAGGACACTGACTCCCAGATGTGTTCGGCGCGCTGGCTGATGCAGAACGCCGGTCCCTTGGCGGTGTGCAGCACCTTGCCCGCGCCCGAGTAGATCTGGCGACTCACGAGGAACGGGATCATGACCTCGTTCAGCCGCGCTCGCTCGTCGTCTCTGACCGCGAGGTAGTTCTCGTGGCAGCCGTAGGAGTTGCCCGCTGAGTCGGTGTTGTTCTTGAAGAGGAAGACCTCGCCTTTGATGCCGTCCTCGTGGAGGCGAGCCTGAGCGCCCTGGACGAGCCCCGAGAGGATCCACTCCCCCGCTTTGTCCTGGGCCACCAGGTCCTCGAGCTCGTCGCACTCGGCGGTCGCGTACTCAGGGTGGCTCCCGACGTCGAGGTAGAGCCTCGAGCCGTTCTCCAAGAAGACGTTGCTCGAGCGGCCCCAGTGCACGACCCGCCGGAAGAGGTGGCGGGCGACCTCGTCGGGGCTGAGGCGTCGTTGCCCGCGATACGAGAAAGTGACGCCGAACTCGCTCTCGAGGCCGAAGACCCGGTGCTGCACGACTCCGACCGTAGTTGCAGGGACCTCTGAAAGAGGATCAATCAGCGAGGAACGGGGTGACCTCGTCATCATCGAGGCGCTGGAAGGTGCGTCGGGCACCGGTGTCGGCCAGCACGGCGACCTCGAGGTCGCCCGCGTTCAGCCGCCGATCCGGGCCGCCCAGCGCGGCGACAGCGTGTCGCACTGCGTCTCGGAGGATCCAATCGGTCTGGGCGCCGTTGGCAAACCTCGTGCGGATCGCCTCGGCGTCGCCGCCCAGTATCGCGAATCCCACCTCGTCGGTGATCGTGCCCTCATAGGCGATGCGGAAGATCTGCGGGGGCTTGGTGGCGTCGCCGAGCTCGGCGACGAGGATCTCGACTTCCATCGGCTTCATCTCGTGGGTGAAGACGGTGCCCAGGTACTGGGCGTAGAGGTTCGCGAGCGACCTCGCGTCAACGTCCTCTCGGCTGAACGCGTAGCCCTTGGTGTCCGCGTGGCGGACGCCGGCGACGCGCAGGGTGTCGTACTCGTTGAACTTGCCGACACCCGCGAACGCGATCCGGTCGTAGATCTCAGAGATCTTGTGCAACGTTGCCGACGGGTTCTCGGCGACGAGCAGGATCCCGCCTGCGTAGAGCGTCGCGATGAGCGCGCGCCCGCGCGCGATGCCCTTCTGCGCGTACTCCGCACGGTCCTTCATCACCTGCTCAGGGGCGACGTAGTACGGCATCGTCATCGCAAGGTGCCCTCCGCGTTGCCGTTCGAGCCGCGTCGACGCTCGATGATCGCGTCGAAGCGCCGCGCGACCTCTTCGTCTGCGAGGCGCACGTAGCCCTCCGCAGACACGGTCGCGACGACCGGATAGATCCCGCGCACCGAGTCAGGGCCGCCGGTCGCGCTGTCGGCGTCGGCCGCCTCGTACAGCGACAAGATCGCAAGCTCGACAGCGTCGTCGAGCGGCAGGTTGTCGCGGTAGCCGAGTCGGATCGTGGTGCGGGCGAACGTGCCCCCCGACCCCGTTGTCTGGAAGTCCGTCTCCTCGTAGCGGCCGCCCGCTGCGTCGTAGTCAAAGATCCGCCCGATGCGCCTCGTCAGGTCGTAGCCGCAGAACAGGGGGATGACCACGAAGCCCTGCATGGCCATGCCGAGGTTGGTCCGCACCATCTGGGCCAGCTGGTTCGCCTTGCCCTCGAGCGACAAGGTGACGCCCTCGACCTTCTCGTAGTGCTCGAGCTGGACCTGGAAGAGGCGTACCATCTCGCTCGCGACGGCCGCGGACCCCGAGATCGCGACCGCCGAGTACCGGTCTGCTGGGAAGACCTTCTCCATGGCGCGGTGCGCGATGTAGTTGCCCGCTGTGGCGCGACGGTCGCCGGCCATCACCACCCCGTCGGCGTAGCGCAACGCCACGACCGTGGTCGCGTGGGCGAGGTTGAGCCCCGCATCGCTCACATTGGGCAGGGCGACGCCGGTGCGTTGTACAAGTGCTGCGAAGTCTGGACCCGGGTCAGTGGAGGGATCGAACAGCGGCAGCGCCACTACTCGCCGCCCTTTTGGACGTAGTTGCGGACGAACTCCTCCGCGTTGTCCTCGAGGACCTCGTCGATCTCGTCCAGCAGCTCGTCCAGGTCGGCCTTCAGCCGATCGCCCCGCTCCGATGTTGCGGTGTCAGCCTCTTCGACGGCCTGAACCGGCCGCTCCTTGGCCGTCTTTCGCTTCTGTTCCTGTTCAGCCATCGCCTGTGTCTCCTAGGACCCGAGCTCATCGAGGAGCTGCGAAGCGGTGTCGCATCGAGCCAGCAGCGCCTCGGTGTGCGCCGCCGTTCCCCTGAGTGGATCCATCATAGGGACGCGGCGCAGCGGATCCGTGCCTAGGTCGAACACCAGGGAATCCCAGTTCGCCGTCACGATCTCGGCTGGGTACTTGCGCAGGCACGTGCCCCGGAAGAACGCACGCGTGTCGAGCGGTGGCGAGGTCACGGCCGCCTCGGCGGCCGCAGGATCGATGATGGTCTCGAGGCCAGCGCGCTGGGCGAGCGAGCGCTCGCTGCGCAAGTCGTGGTACTGCAGGTCGACGGCGTGCAGGCGCGGGTCCGTCGCGCCCGTCTGGTGTCGCGCGCGGTAGCCCTCGACGAGACGTCGCTTGGCGATCCAGTCGACGCTCGGCGCAAGGGCCTCGGGATCCGAGCGAAGCATCGCGAGTGCATGGGACCAGCGCGAGAGAATGAGGTTCGCCTCGTCGTCGCCGCCGACGCACTCGGCGCCGCCGGACCTCACGTAGCGCTCAGCCAGCTCGTACAGCTCGGTCTGCAGCTCGAGCGCGCTGCTGCGTCCCCCGCCGACGAGCTCAAACTTGGCCGACAGGTCGAGGTCGCACGACAGCTCGTGGATCGTCCGGACGGGGTCCTGGGGCGACTCGGGGAACGACGAGATGCCGATGTCCTCGAGCGCGCCGAGCAGGAGCGCGGTCGTGCCGAGCTTGAGGAAGGTCGCGACCTGTGACATGTTCGCGTCGCCCACGATGATGTGGAGTCGTCGGTACCGGCGCGGGTCGCCGTGCGGCTCGTCGCGCGTGTTGACGATGGGGCGCTTGAGCGTGGTCTCGAGGCCGACGACCTCTTCCATGAACTCGGCGCGCTGGGAGAGCTGGAACTCGACGCCCTTTGACCGCGTCGAGGGGGTCTCGGCGCCGACCTTGCCCGAGCCCGTGTAGACGATGCGCGTGACGAGGTGGGGAACCATCGCGCGCACGACGTCGCCGAATGCCACCTCGCGGTCGACCAGGAAGTTCTCGTGGCAGCCGTAGGAGTTGCCCTTGCCGTCCGAGTTGTTCTTGTAGACGACGATCGCGCCGACGCCCATGCCGCGCTCGTTCGCGGCGCGCATCGCCGCGCGCAGCACGTGCTCGCCCGCGACGTCGTAGCGGACCGCCTCGGACGCAGTGCGGCACTCCGGCGAGGAGTACTCGGGGTGGGCGTGGTCCACGTAGAACCGCGCGCCGTTCGTGAGGACCGTGTTGGCGAGGTGTGTCTCCACCATCGGGGCCATGCCCGAGACGGTGGGCATGCCCCGCGCATCGAGCCCGGGGCTCTCGTCTTCGAAGTCCCAGGCGGTGCGCTGGGAGACCGAGGTCGCGTACGCGTTGACGAGCGCGCTCGAAGCGCCGATCGGGTCTGGGTCAGGGCCAGCGGCCTGGACCCCGTACTCGGTCTCGATGCCGAGGATCTTGGCGATGCCCATCGACCGCTACAGGTACTGCCCGGTGCCCACGTGCTCGATCGAGCGGCCGCCGACCGGGTCGGCGTCGCTCTGGGCGATGAGGGTGCGCACGTAGACGATGCGCTCGCCCTTCTTGCCCGAGATCCTCGCCCAGTCGTCGGGGTTGGTCGTGTTCGGGAGGTCCTCGTTCTCCTTGTACTCCTGGCGGATCGAGGCGATGAGGTCCGCCTGGCGCACGCCCCTGCCCTCGTTCGCGATCTCGCGCTTGACGGCGAGCTTCTTCGCGCGGCGCACGATGTTCTCGATCATCGCCCCTGAAGAGAAGTCCTTGAAGTACAGGATCTCCTTGTCGCCGTTCTGGTAGGTGACCTCCAAGAAGCGGTTTGACTCGTCGTCGCGATACATCTCGGCCACGGTCTCTTCGATCATCGCCTGGCAGGCCTTGGCGGGGTCGCCCCCGCCAAGCTCGGCGACCGTCCCCGCGTCGAGCGGGATCTCCGTCGTGAGGTAGCGAGAGAAGATCTGCGCCGCCGCGGTCTCGTCGGGCCGCTCGATCTTGATCTTCACGTCGAGCCGTCCGGGACGCAGGATCGCGGGGTCGATGAGGTCCTCTCGGTTGGTCGCCCCGATCACGATCACGTCGCGCAGGGTCTCCACGCCGTCGATCTCAGCGAGGAGCTGCGGGACGATCGTCGACTCCATGTCAGAGCTGATGCCCGTGCCGCGGGTCCGGAACAGCGAGTCCATCTCGTCGAAGAACACGATGACGGGCACGCCCTCTTCTGCCTTTTCCCGCGCGCGCTCGAACACGAGACGGATCTGGCGCTCGGTCTCCCCCACGTACTTGTTGAGCAGCTCGGGACCCTTGATGTTCAAGAAGTAGCTGCGGACGTTGACGTTGCCAGTGAGCGCCGCCACCTTCTTCGCGAGCGAGTTGGCGACGGCCTTGGCGATCAGGGTCTTGCCGCAGCCCGGCGGGCCGTAGAGCAAGATTCCCTTGGGCGCCGGCAGGGAGTACTCGGCGAACAGCGCACGGTGCACGTACGGCAGCTCCACGGCGTCGGTGATCGCCTCGATCTGGACGTCGAGGCCCCCCACGTCGTCGTAGCTGATGTCGGGGACCTCTTCTAAGACGAGCTGTTCGACCTGCTGGCGTGGAAGCTTCTCGACCAAGAGCCCCGATCGCAGGTCCATGAGCACCGCGTCGCCCGCGCGCATCTTCACGTCGCGGAGCGAGTCGGCGATCTCGGCCACGCGCTCCTCGTCGCCGCGGCCGTAGATGAGGGCGCGCCGCCCGTCCTCGAGCACCTCTTTCAAGGTGACGACCTCGCCGGAACGCTCGGGATCCCTCGCCTCGATGACGTTGAGCGACTCGTTGAGCACGACCTCGTCGCCGCGGAGCAGCTGGGCTGGGTCGAGGTTCGGGTGCAGCGCCACACGCATCTTGCGGCCGGACGCGAACACGTCGACAGACCCGTCGGGGTTGATCCCAAGGAAGGTCCCGTACGCAGCGGGCGGCTGGGTGAGCTTCTCGACCTCTTCTCGCAGCAGCGCCAGCTGCTCTTTGGCCTGCTGGAGCGTGTAGGTCAGCTTCTCGTTCTGGGAGACCGCCTGCTGGAGCTGCCCGCGGGTCTCCAAGAGGCGCTCTTCGAGGGTCTCGACGCGAGCCGAGTGCTCGTCGGGTCGTCGCCTGCTCGGCACGAGCTCATCAGGCTGCGCTGGGCGCCTCGACCCTACGTCGCGGACGGCGTCGGCTGCCGTGTCGTCGTTGCCAGGCGACTCCATGCATCCTCCTCGTCTCGTGGCCACCATATCGGTCCGACCACGAGATAGCAGGACGTTGGGTCCCTGCGTCCACACCGGTACAATCTTGGGACTCGGCGCAGGTCGAGCATGAAGAAGGGCGAGCGATGAAGGTGTGGATCGATCAGGACCTGTGCACCGGTGACGGGCTCTGCGAGGAGATCTGCCCGGACGTGTTCACCCTGCTCGACGACGGCCTCGCCTACGTGAAGGACGGCACCGCGATCCAGAACGACCCAGGCGGCGCCACCGGCATGGTCTCGGTCAAGACCGAGCTCGAAGACGCCGTCGTCGAGGCCGCCGAAGAGTGCCCCGGAGAGTGCATCTTCATCGAGCGGGAATGACCTGTCCGGGCTAGGGCCCGGTGAGCCGTCGTGCCGTCGTGAGGAACCCGGTGTGCGCGACCATCCGATGGTCCGGACGCACGGAGCGGTCCTCGATGTGCCAGGTGCGGCGGAACAGCTCTGAGGATTCCTGGAGCCCCCACGCGCCGTCGCGGAGAGCACCGCGCAGCTGTGCTGTCTGGTTGATCGTGGGCAGGTAGGCGAGCAGGATGCCGCCGGGACGCAGTGCCACCTCCGCGGCTGCCACGACGTCCCAGGGCGACGGCATGTCGAGAAGGATCCGGTCGAGCCCGCGCTCGTCGATCCCTTGGGTGACGTCGCGAATCTGTATCTCGTAGTCGACCGCTTCGCCGAGGAGCTCGACGACGTTCTCCCTTGCTCGCTGCGCGAACTCCTCGCGCAGCTCGTAGCCGACCACCGACGCGCCGGCACGCAGCAGGGTCATCGATAGCGCGCCGGAGCCAACGCCCGCCTCGAGCACGCGCATCCCCGGCCCGATGTCAGCGGAGACGAGGATCGCGCCGAGGTCCTTCGGGTAGATGACCTGGGCGCCCCTCGGCATCTTCAAGACGACGTCGGCGAGCGTCGGTCGCAGCGCGATGAAGGCGCGACCGGTGGTCCCCTCGACCGTTGCGCCCTCCTCGGCGCCGATGAGGTCGTCGTGCGCGACGAGGCCGGCGTGCGTGTGGAACGACGCGCCCACGCGGAGCCTGACGAGGTAGTGGCGCTCCTTGGCGTCGATCAGCAGCACCCGCTCCCCCGCGCGGAGCGGACCGGCCTGCCCGCCCACTCAGCTGTCCTGGTCGCGGACCGCGATCGTGACCTCGTGGCCGCGCCTCACGCGGACCGACTTGAACTCGCCGTCGCTTCGCAGGGACCGGCGCATCGCGTAGGCCGCCACCCCGATCGCACCCCAGAGGATCGACCGCTCCGCGGCTGCGCGCCGAACGGCCTTGGAGATGAGGCGCGTGAGCTGGCGCTCGAGCACTCAGCGGCTCCTGATCTCGACGATCGCGGAGCGCCGACGACCCTTGCGGCGCCCGAAGAGGAAGGCGAACACCATGGCCAAGAACCCGAGCGCGCCCGCGGCGCCCGCGGTCACCCCGGCGTACTGACGGGCAGCCCGCTCGCCCTCGCCGAACAGGTCTCGGAGCGAGGACTCGACCTGGGCGCGCTCGACACGGGCTCGCGACGTCACGACGCCCTCTTTGAGTCTCGTGGCTGGCGGCGTCGTGCGGGTCCGGTCACGATGCGCGCGACGGTCGCCACCGCGCCGAGCGCGGCGACCACGATCACGATCAGGTAGGGGAGCCACGAGAGGTTCCCGTCGAACGCGCCGGTCTCGCCCTGCAGGAGCCGCAGCAGCGCGATGAGCAGCATCAGCACGCCGATGCCGATGAACAGCGAGCCGATCGCGCCCGCGACGACGTAGCGGCCGAGCTGGCGAAGCGGGTCGACCGTCTCTTGCAGCAGGTAGGTGCGGACGAGCGTCGTCGCGTCCTGGGTGCGGCCCCGCAGCCGCGCGGGCACCGTCTTTGTCAGCCTGGTCCACATTCGCGGCATCGCTCCTCCCTGGGGCAGCCTACTGACGGTCCCTGAGCACGTACGTCGAGCTCGCCCGGGCCACGAGCCTGCCCTCGTCGTTGGTCACCGACGCCTCGACGAAGGCCGTGCGCGAGCCGCCCGAGACGACGACGGCCTCACAGCGGAGCACCGTGCCACGACGGACCGCGGCAAGGAAGCTGACCTTCATCTCGGCGTTCGCGACCGAGACCTTGCGCCCTTCGGCGAACGTCACTGCGGCCGCCCCCATGGAGGAGTCGCACATCGCGGCCAGAAAGCCGCCCTGCATGATGCCGGCGGGGTTCTCGAATCGCTCGTCGGCGACCATCTGCCACACGCTCCGACCCGGCGTCGACTTGTCGAGGCATTCGAGGCCCAGTGTCAGGTCACAGTTCGGCGGCACCTGCAGGCGAGCGTCGGGCATCGGCGCGACCCTATAAGAGACGGGCTCCGCGGGAATGCTGGATAGGGTGCACGACGTCATGACGCGCGCATTCAACGACATCGACGCGACGTGGGAGGACAAGGCGGTCGCGGTCATTAGGGGGCTCGCGATGGACGCGCCGGCGGCAGCGAAGAACGGCCACTCCGGCACCGCAATGGCGCTCGCGCCCCTCGGCGTCGCGCTGTGGTCAAGGATCCTGCGCCACGACCCGGCGGACCCCAAGTGGCCCGACCGCGATCGGTTCATCCTCTCGTGCGGCCACGCGTCGATACTCCTCTACTCCTTGCTGCACCTGAGCGGCTACGAGCTGTCCCTCGACGAGCTGCGCCGGTTCCGCGAGCTCGGGAGCATGACACCTGGCCACCCCGAGAACCGTCTCACCCCTGGCGTCGAGGTCACGACCGGACCGCTCGGGCAGGGCTTCGGGAACTCGGTCGGCATGGCGGTGGCCGAGCGCTTCGTCCGCCACACCGTCGGCCCCGAGCTGATCGACCATCGCATCTGGGTCTTCGCGAGCGACGGCGACCTCGAAGAGGGTGTCAGCCACGAGGCGGCGTCGCTCGCGGGCCACCTGGGCCTCGGGCGGCTCTGCGTCGTCTATGACGACAACCACATCACGATCGACGGTCCGACGAGCTTGGCCCTCAGCGACGACGCGCCCGCGCGCTTCCGCGCCTACGGCTGGGACGTCCACGAGCTCGGCGAGATCGCCAACGACCTCGACGCGCTCACCGGCGCCCTGCAAGTCGCCAGCGAGGACACGGGTCGGCCGACCTTGCTCGTCTTGCGCTCGCACATCGGCTACCCGTCGCCGAACATGACTGACACGTCTGCCGCGCACGGCACGCCCTTCAGCGACGACGAGATCGCAGCGACAAAGAAGCTCCTCGGACTCCCCCAAGACGAGCCCTTCTTCGTCCCCGACGACGTGCGCCAGTCGTTCATGGCGTCGCTCGAGCCGCAGCGCGACGCGCGCGCGGCGTGGTCCACGCGGCGCGGCGCGGATCCGGCGCGAGCCGCGACGCTCGAGCGCCTGCTTGCGGGTGCCAAGGCTGCGCCGCCGAGGGCGACGCCCGCGACCTTCGACACGGGCGCCAAGCTCGCGACCCGCCGTGCGGCGAACCAGCTGCTCATCGAGGCAGCAGACCGCTACACGGGCCTGATCTCGGGTGCCGCGGACCTGACCGGGAACACGGGTGCCGAGCTGCCCGATGCCGAGCAGCAGTGTCGCGAGCACCCCGCGGGGCGCCAGCTGCACTACGGCATCCGGGAGTTCGCGATGGCGACGTCGCTCACAGGCATGGCGATGCACGGTGGTGTCGTCCCCGTCGGCGCGACGTTCTTCGTGTTCTCCGACTACATGCGCAGCGCCCTGCGGCTCGCGGCGATCTCCAAGGCTCCCATTCGCCTGTTCTTCAGCCACGACTCGATCGGCGTCGGCCAGGACGGCCCCACTCACCAGCCCGTCGACCAGCTGCTCTCGCTGCGGGCGATCCCCGGCCTCGACGTCGTGCGGCCTGCCGACGCCTACGAGTGCGCCGCGGTCTTCGACGCGGTGCTGTCGTGTGACGGGCCTGTCGCGCTCATCTTGTCGCGCCAGGACCTGCCGGTCCTCGAGGTCACGACACGACCGGCGTTCGGCACCGCCCTCGACGGCGCCTACGTGCTGCACGAGCCCGACGGGTCGCTCGCGACGCTGCTCGGGACGGGCAGCGAGGTGCACCTGTGCCTCGAGGCCGCCGAGCAGCTCGCCCGCCAAGGCGTCGCGGTCCGGGTCGTGTCGATGCCGTGCTGGGAGTGGTTCGATCAAACGGACTTCGAGTACCAGTCCCGCGTGCTCGTAGAGGAGCTGCCCGTGATCTCCGTCGAGGCGGGCGTCACCCTCGGTTGGGAGCGCTACGCCGACGAGTCCATCGGCATTGATGAGTTCGGCACGAGCGCGCCCGGCGACGTCGCGCTCGACTTCTTCGGCTTCACCTCGTCGGCGGTCGCCTCGACGGTCCTGGAGGTGCTCGGCTCATGACAAAGCTCACTGACCTGTATTCGGTGCAAGGACAGAGCCCGTGGCTCGACAACGTGCGTCGCGACTGGCTCCGCGACGGGTCCATGGCGAAGCTCATCGCCGACGGCGTCCGAGGCGTGACGTCGAATCCGACGATCTTCGCCAAGGCGATCGCTGCGACGAGCGACTACGACGAGCAGCTCGCGTCACTGACCGACGAGTCCCCCGACGAGGCGTTCTTTGCGATCGCGGGCAAGGACATCGCCGACACCGCAGCCCTCTTGGCCGAGGTCCACGAGACCTCGGGAGGCGCTGACGGCTTCGTCTCCTTCGAGGTCCGGCCCACCTTGGCCTACGACACCGGCGGCACGATCGCCGCGGCGCGCCAGGTGGCGACGACCTTTTCGCTGCCGAATCTCCTCGTGAAGGTGCCGGCGACCGAGCCGGGGCTCGCGGCGATCAGCGCGCTCACCTCGGAGGGCATGAGCGTCAACGTGACGCTCATCTTCGGGCTCGAGCGCTACGACCAGGTCATCGACGCGTACCTCACGGGGCTCGAGGGCGCCGCCCAAAAGGGCCTCGACCTCTCGTCGATCGCGTCGGTCGCGTCGTTCTTCGTGTCGCGGGTCGACACCGAGGTCGATGCGCGCCTGGAGAAGCTCGGCGCCGCCAAGGAGCTCCGGGGGCGCGCGGCAGTGGCCCAGGGGGTCCTTGCCTACGAGCAGTTCACGCGCCGGTTCGCCGAGGCGCGTTTCGACGCCCTCCAGGTGAAGGGAGCTCGGCCGCAGCGCCCGCTGTGGGCCTCGACGTCGACCAAGAACCCGGCCTACCCCGACCTCCTCTACGTCGACTCGCTCATCGGTCCGATGACCGTCAACACGATGCCCGACGGCACGATCAAGGACTTCTTGGACCACGGCCGGGTCGCGCGAAGCATCGACAGCGATGTGGAGGGCGCTCGGGCGACGCTCGCTGCCCTGGGCGACGTCGGCGTGTCGCTCGAAGAGGTGGCCCAGGTGCTCGAGCACCAGGGCGTTGATTCCTTCGCCGACAGCTACCACCAGCTCGTGGCGATCATCGAGGAGAAGCGGTCCGCTTCATGAGCCGGCCTCGGGGACCCGTGCCCCGACGCGCGGACGGGCCTGCCCGCCTGCGCGCCCTGCGAGCCGAGGGCGCCGTCGGTCCGTACGATGTCGCCGTGGCGCGCCACCGATTCGGGACGCAGCCGACGTGACTGCCGTCGAGGAGTTCGTCGACGCGACGAGCGCCGAGCTCGGCGCGCGCGCTCGGGTGCGGCGCGACGAGCTGTTCGGCCGCGTCGCCACGTACTCGCCCAAGGTCTTCATCCCGCTCACCGAGCTGTGCCGCGACCGGTGCGGCTACTGCACGTTCGCGAAGGCGCCCGCGAGGCTCGCGGCCCCGTACCTCTCGATCGACGAGGTCGTGGCAATCGCCACGCGCGGCGAGGCGGCGGGCTGCACCGAGGCGCTGTTCACCCTTGGCGAGCGGCCCGAGCTTCGCTACGACGACGCCGCGGGGTGGCTCCGCGACCACGGCTACGACTCGACGGTCGCCTACCTTGCCGCCGCCTGCGCCGCGGTGCTCGAGGCGACGTCGCTGCTCCCGCACGCCAATGCCGGTGCGCTGTACCCCGAGGAGCTCGCGCTCCTGCGCACGGTGTCGGCGAGCCAGGGCATGATGCTCGAGACGCTGCGAGAGGACCTCGACGCGCATCGCCTTGCGCCAGACAAGACCCCCGAGCGTCGGCTGGCCACCCTGGACGCGGCCGGGGCGGCGTCGATCCCCTTTACGACGGGCGTCTTGATCGGCATCGGCGAGGACCGCAGCGACCGACTCACGACGCTGGCTGCGATCGCGAGCGCCCACGAGCGCCACGGCCACGTCCAGGAGGTGATCGTCCAGAACTTCCTGCCCAAGCCGAGCACCCAGATGGCCGACTGGCCCCCCGCGCCCCTCGAGGAGCTGCGCTGGACGATCGCCGCGGCCCGACTGCTGCTTCCTGACGACGTCCACGTCCAGGCACCTCCCAACCTCGTGGACGACCCGCTCTCGATCCTCGAAGCGGGCGCCGACGACCTCGGCGGGATCTCGCCGGTGACGATCGACCACGTGAACCCCGAGCGCGCGTGGCCGCAGCTCGAGGGGCTCGCCGACGTGCTCGGACGCCGCGGCTACGCGCTCACGCCGAGGCTGACCGTCTACCCACGCTTCGCTGCTGGCCCCACGCGCTGGCTCGACGAGCGGCTGCGCACGCCGGTGCTCCGGCTGCAAGACGCCGAGGGCTACGGCCGCGGTGACGCCTGGGTGTCCGGTGGCAACGAGCCCCCGCCGAGCGCGGCGACCTCTCGCGCGGCGAGCGAGCGCGGCCGCGTCACCGAGGTCCTCGCGGGGATCGCGAGCGGCCAATTGCTCGGCGAGGACGAGATCGTCGCGCTCTTCGCGGCGCGCGGCGGCGAGCTCCAGATGGTCTGCGAGGCAGCCGACGAGGCGCGTCGCCGGCTTGTCGGCGACGACGTCACCTTCGTCATCAACCGCAACATCAACTACACCAACGTGTGCACGTTCAAGTGCCGGTTCTGCGCCTTTTCCAAGGGCCCGCTCTCGCTCAACCTGCGCGGCGACCCGTACCTGCTCGACCTCGACGAGGTGGCGCGGCGAGTGGCCGAGGCCGCGGACCTCGGGTGCACCGAGGTCTGCCTGCAAGGCGGCATCCACCCGAGCTTCGACGGCGACTACTACCTCGACGTGCTGCGGGCCGTCCGCGCTGGCTCGCCCGACATCCACATCCACGCCTTCAGCGCGCTCGAGGTGCGAGAGGGCGCGCGGCGCTCGGAGATGTCCCTCGAGGACTACCTCTCAGCTCTGAAGGACGCGGGACTCAAGACCCTGCCGGGGACCGCCGCGGAGATCCTCGACGACGAGGTGCGCAAGATCCTGTGCCCCGACAAGCTCTCGACGTCGGAGTGGCTGGAGGTCCACGAGACGGCCCACGGCCTCGGCCTGCGCTCCAACGTCACCATCATGTTCGGCGCGATCGAGACCTCGCGGTCCTGGGCACGGCACCTGCTCGCGGCGCGCGCGCTGCAGGCCCGCACTGGTGGGTTCACCGAGTTCGTGCCCCTCCCCTTCGTGCACATGGCCACCCCGCTGTACCTCAAGGGCGCAGCGAGGAAGGGGCCGACCTTCAGAGAGGTCCTCCTCATGCATGCCGTCGGGCGCCTCGTCTACGACGGGGTGATCGACAACGTCCAGGTCTCCTGGGTGAAGCTGGGCGCGGAGGGATCGAGGCGCGTGCTCTCGGCCGGGGCCAACGACCTCGGGGGCACGCTCATGGACGAGAACATCTCGCGCGCCGCGGGTGCCGCGCACGGCCAGCGCATGGGCGTCGACGAGCTCCACGAGATCGTGGACCCGCTCGGCCGCATGCTCCGGCAGCGCACCACGCTCTACGCGATGGCATGACGCCCGACGACGCCACGGCGCGCCGCGCGGTCGACGAGCTCGTCGCGGACCTGCAGCTCTCGCGCCAGCAGCGCGACCTGGTCGTGTCGATGTTCGAGACCCTCGTCGGGCTTGCCGGAGTCGACAGCGACCTTTTGGACCTCAAGATCGTCGACACCGCGCTCAAGGAGATGACCGAGGCCTTCGAGGTCTTCCGTCCCTGGCGGGCGGTGCGCAAGGTCACCATGTTCGGCTCGGCGCGCACCGCGCCCGACGACCCCATCTACGTGCTCGCCCGCGAGCTCGCGCACCGGCTCGCCGAGGAGGGCTGGATGATCGTGACGGGCGCGGGACCGGGGATCATGGCGGCAGGGACTGAGGGCGCGGGCAGAGACCACGCCTTCGGTGTGAACATCCGGCTCCCCCACGAGCAGGGCGCGAACGCCTTCATCGCCCAGGACCCCAAGCTCGTCGAGATGCGCTACTTCTTCACGCGCAAGCTGATGCTGATCAAAGAGTCGCACGCCTACGTCGTGCTGCCCGGGGGCTTCGGCACGCTCGACGAGTGCTTTGAACTGCTGACCCTGCTGCAGACCGGCAAGGCCGAGCCGGCCCCCGTCGTCCTCGTCGAGACGCCTGGTGGCGGGTTCTGGCACTCGTGGCTCCGCTTCGTCGAAGACGAGGTGGTCGCCCGTGGCTACGTGTCTTCGCCGGACCTGTGCTTCTTTCGGATCGTGACCAGCGTCGAAGAGGCGGTCCGCGAGATCTCCCACTACTACGCGAACTACCACTCCGCGCGCTGGGTGGGCGACCTGCTCGTGCTCCGGCTCCAGCGGCTGCCGAGCCCCGAGGCGCTCGAGAAGCTCTCCGAGGACTTCGCCGACATCGTGACGAGCGGCACGATTCGCGCCACCAAGCCGCTGCCCCCCGAGCGCACCGCGAAGGACCACCTCGAGCTCGCCCGTGTCGCGTTCCGGTTCGACAAGTTCAGCTACGCGCGGCTCCGCGAGATGATCGACCGGCTGAACGAGTCCTAGCGGTCCGGATCACCCGCGTCGCGGTCCGCGGTACGCAGCAGCGTCGAGGCCTTGTCGAGGGAGCGCCGCGCCCGCGTCACCAGCCGCTCGGTCGCTGCGGCGCCCGCAGCGCCCGGGTCGTCGATCGCGCTTCGCAGCAGGTCGATGGAGCGGTCAGCGAGGCGCTCAGCCAGCGCGTCTATCGCAGCGGCGAGCTCGGCCAGCGAGTCCTCGCTGCTCACGCGCCGTGGTGGTCGAACGACACGACGTCGAGGTCGCCCTTGGCGTACTGGGCGCGGATCACCTTCTTGTCGAACTTGCCGACGGAGGTCTTGGGGATCGCCTCGAGGAACGCCCACTGGTCCGGCAGCCACCACCTGGCCACGCGCGGGCCGAGGAACTCGAGCAGTGCGGCGGGGCTCGGGGTCTCGGCACCGGGACGAGCCACGATGCAGACGAGCGGCCGCTCGTCCCAGCGCTCGTCGGGGATGGCGACCACGGCGGCCTCGAAGACGTCGGGGTGCGCCATGACCTCGTTCTCGAGCTCGACCGAGCTGATCCACTCGCCGCCGGACTTGATGACGTCCTTGGTCCGGTCCGAGATCGTGACGAAGCCGATCTCGTCGAGCGACCCGACGTCACCGGTCCGCAGCCAGCCGTCGTGGAACTTGTCGGGGTCGTCCGCCGCGTAGTACGAGGCGGTGATCCACGGGCCCCGCACCTCGATCTCCCCGACAGCCTCGCCGTCTCTCGGCAGCTCGGCGCCGAGGTCGTCGCAGATGCGGATCTCGACGCCGGCCACGATGCGGCCGGCCTTGACCCGGTAGTCGATCTCGCGATCCTCGGGCGTGCCTGCTGGAGGGATCGACACTGCGGCCAGCGGGCTCGTCTCGGTCATCCCCCAGCCCTGGACGATCGGCACCCCGAACTTGTCGCGGAACGTCTCGATGAGCGACCGCGGCACCGCAGAGCCACCGGCCAGCACCGCACGCAGCGAGGAGAGGTCCGCAGGATTGGTCTCCGAGGCGTGGACGAGGTCGTTCCAGATCGTGGGCACGCCGAGCGAGATCGTCGGGCGCGTGTCGGCGATGATCTTGAGCAGCGGCGCGCCCTGCAAGAGGTGCTGGGGCAAGACGAGCTCGGCGCCCGCCATGAGCGCGGTGTAGGGCGCGCCCCAGCCGTTCGCGTGGAACATGGGCACCACGAGCAGGCAGCGGTCGCGCTCGGAGTACCCGAGCGCGTTGGCGGACGTGGCGGCGAGCGAGTGCAGCCACGTTGAGCGGTGCGAGTAGACGACGCCCTTCGGATTGCCCGTGGTGCCCGACGTGTAGCACATCGCCGCGGCCGCGCGCTCGTCGAGGTCCGGCCACTCGAAGCCGGGCTGCTGGGCGTCAAGGAGCTCTTCGTAGTCGATGGTCTCGCCCAGGGACTCGGTGTCGCCCTTGCCGCGCACGATGATCGTCTCGACCGTCGTGAGCTCGCCACGGACCTTGGCGAGGGCCGGGATCAGCGACGCATCGACGATGATGACCTTGTCCCCTGCGTGGTTGATCACGTAGGAGAGCTGTTCGGGGAAGAGCCGGATGTTGAGCGTGTGCAGGACCGCGCCCATCGAAGGGACGGCGAGGTAGGCCTCCAGGTGCTCCTGGTTGTTCCAGCAGAACGTCCCGACCCGGTCGCCCTCGCCGATCCCCAGGTGGCGCAGGCCGTGGGCGAGTCGCTCGGCGCGCTCCACGATCGCACCGATCGTGGCCGAGCGGTAGCCGTCGGCCTCGCAGGTGATCACCTGCTTGTCGTGGTAGAGCCACGACCCGTGTCGCACGATCCCGCTGATCAGCAGCGGGCCGTCCTGCATGGTGCTGCGCATCGTCGCCTCCAAAGGGGCGATGCTATCGAGAGGTACGGGGACGGCTCAGCGGCAGGGTCCGAGCGAGACCTGCACGAGCTGGCCAGTCGAGGTGGGTCGCAGGCACGCCTCGGAGGTCTTCGACATCACCGTCATGCCGCTCGGTGTCGCTCGGGCCCTGAAGTCGAGGTCGCTCAGCTGGCGGAAGTGGACGAAGAGCGAGTGGACCGAGAAGCGGGGCTCTGCGCCGTGTGTCGAGAGGGACACCGCGGCGACGGCTGCATCGAGGGCTGCCCGCTGCTGGCGCTCGGTGCACCCCACGGCGCGGGCGAGTGCGGCTGGCGAGATGGCTGGCGTGACCACGATGGGCGCGCCACTGCAGACGCCCCTCGACACGACCGGGGCTCGCACGCCGATGCTCGGCGGCCACGAGAGGCACGCCCACCCGCCGCCGAGCGCGAGCGTCCACTGGCCGGGCGTGGTGACGATCGTGCCGCCGAGGCGGCCGACGACGACGGCCTGGAAGTCCCGCAGCCCGATCCCCTGCAGCCCGAGGACGCCGTCACGCTGGAGCGCGGCCGCGAGCTCGACGGTTCGCGAGACCCGCATGAGGCCCGCATAGGCAAGGGCGTCTCGTGCGGCATTCGCGCGGGCAGGGGACGCCGCGGCCGCGTTCTCGCGATCCTGGAAGGCGAGCAGGCCGGTGAGCGCGAGGGCGCTCACGACGGACACCGCCGCGAGCACCGAGGGCCACCGACGAGGTGAGCGGCGCGAGGGCGACGCGGTGGCTCCTGGGTCCTGGTCCGACACCGACACCCCCTTCGACCGGCATCGCCGCCCGACGAGTCGATCGTAGTTATGGCGTTCAGCGCATTGGTGGACGCTGACCGCGCCGCGCTCGTCGGTCGTTCGCGCTGCGCCGACACGAGTGCGAGCCGCGTGCCTGACGGCACGCCCGTAGGCTCGTCACGTGGGCTCCACGCGAGTCGAGACTGTCGGCGTCGTGGGCGCCGGCGTCATCGGCATGTCGATCGCGGCCGAGCTCGCGAGCGCGGGGCTCGAGGTGATCGTGATCGATCCGACGCCCGGCCGCGGCGCATCGTGGGCGGCGGCCGGCATGCTCGCGCCCGCGGCCGAGGTCGCCCCAGGCGAAGAGCAGCTCTTGGTGGACCTCGCGGAGGCCGCAGCAAGCTGGCCGCGCTTTGCGGAACGGATCCTTGCGTGGGGCGGCTGCGACGTGGGGTACCGAGCGACCGGCTCGGTGCTCGTCGGTGTGTCGGCGAGCGACGCTCGCGACGTCGCGCGATCGGTTGCGACGATGCGCGCGACCGGCATCGCCGTCGAGTCACTCCGTGGCGACGAGCTCGCCGACCAAGAGCCCTCGCTCGGGTCGCTGCGCAGCGCGTGGCTCCTCCCAGGTGACCACAGCGTCGACAACCGGCGGCTCGTCGCGGGACTCCTCGAGGCGCTCAAGGCGCTGGGGACGCGGATCATCGAGGACCGGTGCGAACGCGTCGTCGCCGAGCCAAAGGGAATCCGACTCCTCCTCGAGCGCCAAGGCGACGTCCGGTGCGATGCGTGCGTTCTCGCCACAGGGGCAGCAGCCGCGGTCGCGGGCACCGAGTCGCTCGGGCTCCCGGGGGTGCGGCCGGTCCGCGGCATCACGCTCCGGCTCGGCGCGTCGAGCGGCGCGGCGATCCCCTCGAGACCCATTCGCGCGGTCGTGGATGCCTCACCGTGCTACCTCGTGCCTCGAGAGGACGGCTCGCTCGTCGTCGGTGCGACGAGCGAGGAGCAGGGACGAGAGGTCGCGCTCGCCGGTGGCGTGCATCGGCTGCTTGACGCGTCGCGACGTGTCCTTCCCGGCATCGACGAGCTCAGCTTCGACGAGACGAGTGTGGGTCTGCGCCCGGCGACCGAGGACCATCTTCCCTTCGTGGGCACGCTGCGAGACCGTCGCGTCGTCGCTGCCCTCGGCCACTACCGCAACGGCATCTTGCTCGCACCGCTCGCCGCCGCGACCGCTGCCGGCCTCGTGAGGCGTGCGTTGTGCGCGTGATGCTGAACGGTGAGCCCGCCGAGTTCGATTCGACGGCCACGATCGACGACGTCGTGACGTCACTCGGCATCGAGCGTCGGGGCGTCGCGGTGTCGCTCGATCGCGAGGTAGTCCCGCGCTCCAAGTGGATGACGACGTTGCTCGCCGACGGCGCGCTCGTCGAGGTGCTTGCGGCCGCCGCTGGGGGCTGACGGGGCCCTAACGGTAGGTTGGTGCGGCCGTGACCGGTCACCGGCGACGACGGAGGTCAAAAGGATCATGGACGTCCAGGAGCTCATTGACGCGCTCGACCAGCGGATCCTCGACGCGATTGCGGCGAAGGCGACGGGAGAGACCATCGTCCGGCTGTGTGAAGCAAGGGCGTGGCTCACGAACCCCGCGCAGCCGCACCTGACCGCACCTATCGCAGCGTCATAGCGGGCATTACGCCGCCAACTCCACCGCTGCAACCGCGAAGCAGGCGCTAGTTTCTGGGCGCCGCACTCGGCGCACCATCGCGACGCATGTCACCCGAACGTCCGTGCCCACCACCCCCGCCCAGACCCCGGAACGGGGCGCCCCGCAAGAAGAAGCGGTGACCAAAGGGCTCGGCGCCTCAACGAGTGGCGAGCTGGCACACACGACGCAGGCAGATCGGGCGAACAGCTTCAAGCGGTTCGCGCTGCTCTCGGGCCGTCCTGCGCTCATCTATCTCCTCTCGCGGGCCGGCGTGCTGCTGGTCGCTGGCGCGGTGGCGTCCAATGCACACGAGCACTTCACGAAGGCACTCGTCGTCTGGGACAGCCCGTGGTACCTGTCCATCGCAAAGTCCGGGTACGTGAGCGCCATCCCGCCGGGGACCTCGAACGCCGCGCAGTCGAACCTGGGCTTCTTCCCGCTGCTGCCGCTGCTCATCCGCGCGACCCACGACGTCACGGGGTTTGGCTACAGCGTCTCGAGCCTCGCCATCACGTTCGTGATCGGGCTGCTTGCAGCAGTTGCAGTGTGGTGGCTGCTGCACGACGTCTTCGGCGAGCGGGGAGCCACTCGGGGCACCGCGCTCGTCTTCTTCTCCCCCGGGGCGCTCGTGCTCAGCCTCGTCTACACCGAAGGGCTGACCATCCTGCTCGTATGCGGCGCGCTGCTCGCGATCCGCCGTCGCCGATGGGGAATCGCGGGGGTGTGCGCGGCACTCGCGACGATGGCCGACCCTGTCGGCAGCGCGGTCATCGTGCCGTGCGCGATCGCATCGTTCCTCGCGATCAGATCGCGTGGCGAGTGGCGGTCGCTCCTCGCCCCGCTCCTCGCCCCGCTCGGTGTCGCCGCGTTCTTCGCGTACCTCTGGGCGCACACAGGATCGCCATTCGAGTGGTTCAACGCCCAGCGGGCTGGATGGCAGACGGGCAGCTTCGGGGGCAGCGTGCCGACCGCGGTCGCGGCGATGTGGCGCCACGGATTCGCGAACCCCGACGCATTCGTCAAGGTGATCAGCCTCGTCGTGGCGCTCGGGCTCCTCGTCATGTTCCTGCGAGCGCACCCGCCTGCGCCCTGGATCGGCTACGTCGTCACCGTGCTCGCAATTGGGATCCTCTCGCCGATCATCGGCATCACGCCACGGCTCTTGCTCCGCGGCTTCCCGTTGCTCGGCGTCGTTGGCGCGCGCCTCGAGTCGACGTGGTTCGAGATCGTGCTCGCCTCCTCCGCGCTGTGCATGGCCGCGCTCGCCGTGCTCGCCGTGGGGGGCGGTCGATGGACGCCGTGAGCGCACCCTGGCCCGAATGAGGACACATGGTGCACTTACACTCGACCCGTGAGCGCCGACGTCCCGCGTTCAACGGCGACTCGTGCTCGATTGCGGCACTTCGTCAAGCCTGACGCCCTGTCGGACGCACGTTCAGCCCCCGTCGCCGCAGTCATGTCTCGGCGCTGGGGCCTAGTGCCCCTCGTCGCTGGCGTGGGGTCCGCCGGCTACGTCGTGGTCAAGGCGTGGCTCTCGACCTGGCACCACCACCTACTTGATTTTTCCGTGTACATGATGGGAGCGCACCACCTGGCCGACGGCCGGCTCTACGTCGCGACGCTGCCGACATCCCCGCACCTGCCGTTCACGTATCCGCCGTTCGCCGCGCTCGCCTTCGCCCCGCTCGCCCTCATCCCTCTCGAGTGGTCCCAGCTCTCCTGGATCCTCCTCACCGTCGAATCGCTCTTCGCGATCGTCGCCCTGTCGCTCCGCGCGATGCGTCCGGGACTCCCTCGCGCTCAACTGCTCTTGTGGTCCCTCGTCGCGATGGCGCCGGCGTACCGATTCGAACCCGTGCTGCTCACCTTCGCCTACGGACAGGTCAATCTCATGCTCGTAGCCCTCGCGCTCGCCGACCTGACCTGCGATTTGCGCGTGATTGGTCGCGAAGTGCCTCGCGGCGTCCTCGTGGGTGTGATCGCTGCGGTCAAGCTCACGCCGCTTGTGTTCGTGCCCTACCTGTTCATCACCCGCCAGGTGAGGGCAGGTTGGATCGCCCTGTCGAGCTTCCTTGCGTGCTCGCTCGTCGCCTGGGCGATCGATCCGTCCGTCACCTGGTCGTACTGGACGAAGTATGCCGACGACGCACAGCGCATTGGCAATGTGTTCGACGTCAGCAACCAGAGCCTGCGCGGCGTCGCTGACCGACTCGTCCACCACGTGGCGCCCGCCGGTCTCGTGATCGTCGGGACCGCCGTTGTACTCGTGGCCGGGCTCGCGCTCGCGAGGTGGGCGTGGCAGACGTCGTCCAATTTCCTCGGTTTGCTCGTTTGTGCGGCGACGGGCCTCGTGGTGTCGCCGATCTCTTGGGCACACCATTTTGTCTGGGCTGTCCCGGTTGTGCTGTGGCTGGCGTTCGCACCGGATCGACCCGCCTTCGGTCGAGTGTGGGCGCTCGGGGCCACTGCGTTCTTCTGGATCGCTCCAATCTGGAAAGTGCCGAACGGAGAGAACCGTGAACTCGCCGAGCACGGATGGCAACTCCTGGTTGGCAATTCCTTCCTCGGCGTCACGGTACTTTTCCTGCTGTGCATAGCCCTCATGCTTGCGCGCCGAAGTCGCGCAAGACGAGCCGATCGAGCGCTCGAATCGCCGCCCCTGACGCGCTGCGAGGTCTGAGTCCCTGGAGAGTAGGCTCGCCGACTCGCGGGCTGTGGCGCAGCTTGGTTAGCGCGCTTGACTGGGGGTCAAGAGGTCCCGGGTTCAAATCCCGGCAGCCCGACCATGAAACCGCAGGTCAGGGGCATATCGCGGGCCACTGACCTGCGTCCCGAGAGCGCCTTGTCATCCATTTGTCATCGGACCTCGGCTCGATGAACCTCAACGAGTTGGCGGACGAGCTGCGAACGCTCGCGGCGAAGGCCCGCGAGGTCGCCGAAGAGGCTGATCGTCCTGAGATTCGCGAGCCCGTGCGCGCCCTCACGGACGCGTGCACGACAGTCGGCTTCGCTTGGTCGGGATCATGGATCGGCTATCAGGCACGCGTCTACTACCGCGACTTTCAGCAACCGCCGGCGGGGGCGCACTTCAGCATTGAGTGGGGGGTGGGCTCGTCGGTTGGCGACTGGCTCGAGTATCGCTACGAGGAGGTGATTCGCGCCATCGAGGACATCGGTGGAACCAGCGACCTCAGTGCAGTCGAGGCATATCGGGACAAGGCGAAACCGGCGTTCGCCAACTTTAGGTCAGATGCCATTTCGATCCTCACTACGACCCTAAGCGATCGCGAGGATGCTGTGATCAAGGGTGCGATCGAGGAGCTCGCGAAGCTCGACATTCTCACGCAGTCGATCGTCATTGCGATTTCTCGACCCACGACACTTGTGAGCCGAGACAGAAGGGCAATCGATGGCGGAGGCGAGACACCCGCGCACATCGCCTACACGGGCGGGCTCGTTGAGCGCATTGATCCGGGTCGTGTCTGCGGTGAGGTTGCAAACATCGCGGAGCGCACGGCAGAGCATCTCGCTCGCGTTACTCGAGCCGGCGGCACGCAGATCCGGCAGCGGGGAAAGCGAGTCGTGATCGCGCACGGCCGCTCGCCCGTCTGGCGGGAGTTCAAAGACTTCCTTGTCGATCGCCTCAGCCTTCAGTACGAAGAGTTCAACCGCGTACCTGTCGCTGGTGTAGCCACCAGCGATCGCTTGCAACAGATGTTGGACTCGTCCGGCATCGGGTTTGCTGTCCTCACCGCCGAGGACGAGACGACCGGCGGACACATGGTTGCGCGACAGAACGTGATCCATGAAGCCGGACTCTTTCAGGGTTGCTATGGCTTCAAACGGGGGATCATCGTCCTCGAGGATGGCTGCGACGAGTTCTCCAACATTGAGGGGCTGGGACAGATTCGTTTCCCATCGGGGGACATCAGCTCATGCTTCGATGAGGTGCGTCAGACGCTCGAACGGGAAGGGTTCATTGAATAGCACCGCCCACCTTCGCGGCACGGACGTGCTCGTGCGTCGTGAACCTGATTGTCCGATACGCCTTATGGGGAGGACTGAAATGGGCACGCACGAACTGGGACACCTGCGACGGACCCGACCACAGAAGTGACCGAACCTCCCGAGGAGTCGTACAGACCTTCGGTCTGGAATGCCCTTGGACAGTCCGAGGAGTTGAGCACCAGGTAATAGCCATTCGGCAAAGGTGACTTCGGGATCATCTGCAAGTACGCCTTGAGCACGAGGATCTCTTGGTCAGCGTGGGTGATTCTGTCCCGGTCACTGTTCACTTCGAATGCACCGAGGCCGATGGCGACGGCCAGGACGAGTCCCATCGCGGTGGTCGTAATCTTCCAGCTCATCGTGTTCCTCCAACTCGGCATCTGGTGGTCGACAGGGACAGTCTTGCGCCCGCGATCAGCCGAGCAGCGATGCCGACAACGCCGCGCCGGCTTGCTCGGCCATTCCCGGCATCACGTGCGCGTAGGTAGTGAGCGTGATTGTCGGCGACGAGTGACCGAGCAGGTCGCTGACGACCTTGGTCGGCACACCACTCGCCAGCATGAGGCTCGCGGCCGTGTGCCGGCAGTCGTGCAGGCGGATCCTCGGCAGGTCCGTCGCTAACTGCAGCTGCTCGAATCGCTTGCTGATCCATTCGGGCGAGTAGGGCCGGCCGAGCTCGTCGGCGACCAGGTAGCCGCGCCGGTCGAAGGCTAAGCCGGCGCGCAACTGCTCTTGCGCCTGGACTGCTCGGAGCGGGCGCAGCAGGGCGACCAGGGCGTCATCGAGCGGGATCGTGCGGCGCCCTGCGGACGTCTTGGGCGTGGACGTGATCGGCCTGCCGTCGACCACGATCCGCGTCTCGATAATGCTGAGCACGCCGGCGTCGAGGTCGACGTTCGACCACCTGAGGCCGGCGAGCTCGCCCCGCCGCAGCCCACGCGTGAGCAGGAGCGCCCAGGCGATCGCGAGCCGGTCGTCGCGGGTGATCTCGAGGAACGTGCGAGCCTGCTTAGTCGTCCAGGCGAGCATCGACGTCGATTCGACGCGCGGGCGTGGCACGCCGACGAGCGGATCGCGACCGATGAGCCCGGTCACGTTCGCCCATTTCGTCGCGGCCTTGAGCACTTGCACCGTCAGCTGCACCGAGCGTGCCGAGAGGCCGTCCTTGCCGGCGGCGCTCGTCGTCGTGGCGAGATGATCCGCGAGCTTCGTCACGGTCGCCGGCTTGAGCGCGGCGACGCGCACTCCCCCGACATTCGGCACGATCCAATCCGCGACGACGTGGCCGTACTGCTCGAGCGTTGCGGGTCGAAGTCCGCGCGTCCGCTGAGCAGGAAGCCAATGCTCCTCGAACAGCTCGAGCACCGTCAGCGGCTGGTCGCGTTGCCACGAACCGTCCTGCACCTTGCCGATGATCGAGTTCAGGTGATCTTGCGCGGCTCGGCGCGTCTTGAATCCGCCCTTCGAGTGCTGGACACGCCGGCCGGTCGCGGGATCGTCCAGGTACCAAAGCGCGGTGAATGTCGCACCGCGGGCTCTGATGCTGCCTCTCATTGCGGCTCCCTCGGTTGCTCAACGAATGCTGGCCCAGGTGCCGGCATCGCTCGTCCCTCTTTGGTCTTGGCTAAGAAACCCCGTTGGCGCGCCCGGAAGGTGAGGTCGCGAGATTGGGTCGGACTGATCGGCCTCTTCAAGCGCTTTGACAGCCTCTTGGCCAGCAGCTGATGCGCCCCGCGGCTTCCACGTTGCTGGACGACCTCGATGTAGCACTCAGCCACGATCTGGTGGATGTCGTCACTGACCCGCGGGCGCCCTCTCGATTGCTTGGGCGAGGCTGCAGCAGCTGCGAGCTCGAGCGCCTCATTAGTGACCGTGACCGGGTCACCGATCGCCTCCTGAGCCGCCTTGATGAGCGGGAAGTGGCGAACGTGTGCCAGGACGAGCTCGAGCATGCGAGCTGCCGAGACGTTCCGCAGGACGGCACTATCGACGACACCGAAGAACGTGAGGCGGTCGATGACGAAGCCGCTATCTCGATCGTGGATCTCGCCTTCGATGACCCTGTCTGCCAGCTCGAGGGGCAGTTGATCCGCTCCAAGAACAGGGGACCAGCGGAATGCGACGCCGCCATCGTCTAAGGGTTTGACGCGAATGTCGTGGAGAGGAGTTGGATCCTGGACGCCGGCCCAAAGCGCCTGAGCCTTGGGATCGTCCGGCCATGGATGCTCCTGGGCGAATCGGACCAGTCGATCCTCGTCAACACCTGACCGAGAGGCTCGCTTTCGGGGCATTCGACAACAGTACGCGAACAGTCGTGGTAGAGCAACCGAGTTGCAGCGGGATCTTGAGAAAATGCTGCATGTGCCACAAGACTGGAAATTGATCAACAGAGCGCGCACACTTGGCGAATGGGAACACTCGATTCGATCCGCGAGCGAGCCGCTGCTGCGCATCGCCTTCCCGAGCCGAGCGTCTGCCGATCCATCCGAGAGGGCGCTCGCGTGGGTGTCGCAGAGATGGCCGAGCTCGTCGGCGTCACGCGACAGTCGATCCTCTACTGGGAGACCGGACGGCGCAGGCCCACAGGTGACCGCCTCGTCCGCTACATCAAGGCGCTGGATGCCTGCCGAGGCCGCAAGTGAGCTCCACCCTGACCGCTGAGGAGCTCGCCGCCGCCTTGGGCGTCTCGACCTGGACGGTCTACGAGGCCGTGAAGCGCGGGGACTGCCCAGTCGAGCCGATCCGGATCGGTCGCCGGCTGCTCTGGCCTCGCGCTCGAGTCGAGCAGCTCCTGGGTCCGGCGCCCACTCCCCCAGAGGACGGGGGCGGCCCATGAGGAGGTCCCCGTGACGCAACGAAGCGCCCCGAAGGGCGCTCCGCAGACCCGGCCGCCAAGACCACGATCCACGCGGATTCTACGGCATGGCACGGGCAAGAGGCCGCGCTCAGGCGTCGGTCCGTCGTGAGCCGCCTGGGCCATCTCGCCGCCGGCGACACCCATCCGTCGTCACGCCTCCTCGAGGCGCTCTTCGCACTGACCTGCTCCGCAAACGCCGAAGCTGATTGGGCGTACCAGTACGAGCGGACCGCCTGATGTGCGTTGATCTCGATGACCTCGATCCGCGCACGCTCCGAGAGCTCGCCTCGGCGATGGAGCAGCTTGATCCCGAGCTGCAGCTGCGTCGTCAGTTGCCTGCCACGGCCATTGATGAGCTCGCCCAGATGCTCGACGTTGGCCTCGAGATCGATGGGCGCTGGATGGCGAAATGGGCGAGACCGGTGACGCCAGCCGAGATTCGCGAGTTGGGACGTCGTCTCCGAGCTGCTCAGGCGAGGAACCGCGCGAAGATCCGAGCTGCTCGTCCGCAGGCCGCGGCGTGACGTCGCCTCAAGCCCGCAAGGGCGCGCACTTCGAGCGAGCGGTGGTCGAGTGCCTTCGAGCGCATGGCCACCGCTATGCCGAGCGTGCCTACGGCGCCGGACGTCCTGAGGACGTCGGCGACATCGACGGGATCCTTGGCGTCGTCCTGGAATGCAAGGCGCACCGCTCGATCGACCTTGCCGGCTTCATGGACGAGGCAGAGCGCGAGCGCGTCAATGCCGGCGCGGAGATCGCTGTCGTGGTCGTTAAGCGCCGGCAGAAGCCGGTCGGGCAGTCCTACGCCGTGCTCACACTCGATGCCCTGGCAGAGCTGCTCAGGCTGCGGAGCGAATCGTGAGGGCCGGCGAGGAGCTCGTGACTCTTCCCTACCTCAAGAGCGGCGCCGAGGTCAGTGTGACCGGGGAACGGGGCGCGTTCACGTACCAGTCGCTGCGGATCAACCGAGCCGGCGACATCGAAGTCACGGTGTGGGGCGGTCCTGCCGGCCGTCACCGCACGCGGGTCTTCGCCGCCGACCGAATCGTCGTCGCACCAAAGCGGAGCGACGCGTGAACGCCGAGTTGCTCGACGACGTCCGAGCCTTCATCGCGCGATTCGTGGCATTCCCGTCCCACGAGGCCCTCGATGCCGTCACGCTCTGGACGGCGCATACGCACCTGATCGAGTCGACTGAGAACTCGCCAAGGCTGGCGCTTCTCTCCCCCGAGCCGGGATCAGGAAAGACACGCACGCTCGAGGTGCTTGACCTCCTCGTCCGATCGCCCATGTCGGCGCTCAACGCATCGACGCCGGCCGTCTTCCGGAGCCTCAAGGCCTCGCCTCGGACGCTCCTCTTCGACGAGGTCGACGCCATCTTCGGCAGGCGGGGCAAGGACGAGAACTCTGAGGACCTCAGAGCTCTGCTCAATGCCGGCCACCGCCGAGGCGCCACGATCCCCCGCTGCGAGGGTCCGTCCCACAAGGTCGTCGAGTTCCCTGTCTTCGCCGCATGCGCGCTCGCCGGCCTGGGGGACCTCCCAGACACAGTCATGTCGAGATCGATCATCGTGAGGATGCGCCGCCGGCTGCCCTCCGAGTCGGTCGAGCACTTCCGCCGTCGCCTTGTCGAACCCACGGCGACCGTCCTGCGCGGGCAGCTCGCCGAATGGTGCGGCGATGTGGCCGACCGCGTCGCTCAGGCATACCCAGTGATGCCCGAGGGCGTCGAGGATCGTCCTGCCGATGTCTGGGAGCCTCTGCTGCAGGTCGCGGACGAGGCCGGCGGACACTGGCCCAAGACAGCCCGTGAGGCATGCGTCGAGCTCGTCAAGGTCTCGATCAGCCGAGAGGCGAGCCTCGGCGTGAAGCTGCTCTCAGACCTCCGGGACGTCTTTGGTGCCATGGACAAGCTCTCGACCGAGAGCGTGCTCGAGCGACTCTGCGGCATCGAGGAGTCGCCCTGGTCGGATCTGCGCGGCAAGCCGCTCGATGCGCGCCGGCTCGCGCGGATGCTCAGGCAGTACGAGATCGCTCCGGAGACAATTCGCGTCGAGGACCGAACGCCCAAGGGCTACCGCCTCGAGCAGCTCCACGACGCGTTCGAGCGCTATCTGCCTCCCTTCTCTGGGACAGCGCAACATCCGCAACAAGCGGAACAGGGCAGGTCCAATCGGCCTTTTCAGGGTCGCCTTGTTCCGGATGTTGCGGATGTTGCCCCTTCCCAGGGGGCGAAAGCGGACGGCGGCGATGAGCTCGTCTGACCCCACCGGTGGGGAGCCTCGCAGCGAGCTCGAGAAGCTTCTCGAGCGGGTCGATCGGCTCCGCGAGCAGCAGCGCGCGGGGCGCATCGCGCGAGGGGAGCCCGAGCCTCCTCATCCGGATCCGACTGTGCCCGCCGCGCCGGAACCGAGCCGGCCGTCGCCAACGATCCTGGAGCTCCTTCGCATGGTCGACGAGCTCGGGGACCTTCAGGGCGCGATGCCGGCTGTGCGCGACGTCCTCCATCGCCTGTCGGGCACCGATGCCCAGCGCCGTCGCATCGTGCGCGAGGCAATCGCCTGTGGCGTCGTCCGCCGCCACATCGAGCGCAACGACTACAGCCGCTTCCTCGGCGCGGGCCTGGTCATCTGCCCGCGCGGATGGGACCTGCTCCGGGATGAGCCGTGACCATGACCTCGGCGCGCCGGCACGCTCGACGGCCTCGTTGTGTTGGAGCGCTCTCCACAGTGAGCTCGACTGGATTGGGTCGCCGATTTGGATGAGCGCAGGCGGGAGATCGCACTCTTCGGAGGAGACATCGTCGCAATGTTGCCGGCGAGGGACTGCCGGCTCCTCGTGACGCTCTTGAGGGACGTTGAAGCTGACTACAAGAAACGGAACGCCGCCCCAGTTGCGCCCCGAGTCCGCGAGCTCATTGAGTTCCTGCGCACGGCCGCGCTCTCGAGAGACCTTGCAGTGACTGGGGTGCGCAGCGCCGCGCCGGTCGATGGCCCGACTCTCACCAAAATGGAGCTGATGACAGCGAACGAGATCTCAGCGTTAGCGGCGACACGCGGCGTCTCCGTCACACCGTCACATGTCCGCAAATGCCTCACTCCTGTCGACCAGATCGGCCAAGCGAATCGATACCTCGCGACCGACGCCCAGGCGTTCGTCGAAGAGAGGGACCAAGGAGACCACCGATGACCCGCTACGTCTACGGAGCCGCGACCGTGGCGGCCAGCTACGAGGGATCCTCGATCCTCGTGTCTGCCGGCGCGATCTGGGACGCGGACGATCCGTTCGTCAAGCTCCACCCCGAGCTGTTCTGCGACCATCCAAGTCCAGATGCGGTCAACCGCACGGTCAGCCGCGAGCTGATCGAGCAGGCGACGGCGGCCCCAGGCAAGCGGCGCACGACTCGGCGGCCCCGATGAATCGCAGCTCTCAGGGACCCGTCGACCGTGAGTACGAATTCCGCATGGCGGAGCCCTCTGGCGACGGTCGCACCATGGAGGGGATGGTCTCGGTCTTCAACGACTGGGCCCAGATCCACGATGCCTCAGGAACCTTCCGCGAGTGCGTGGCTCCGACCGCGTTCACGAAGTCTCTCATCGAGAATCCAAAGCCGCCCGTTCTCTACGATCACGGCCAGCATCCATTAATCGGCTCGATGCCTCTTGGGGCAATTCAGACGCTAACCCCGCGCGCCAAGGGGCTGTTCGCCTCTGTGCGGTTGGCCTCCAATTGGATGGTGGAACCCGTGAGAGAGGCAATTTCCAATGGGAGCATATCGGGCTGCTCCTTTCGCTTTTCTGTTGTGAAAGACGTCTGGGGCGTCGGCAAGGACGGCACTGCAGAGCGAACCCTCAAGGAAGTAAAACTGGTCGAGATCGGGCCGGTTTTATACCCCGCGTATTTGAACACGTCCGTCTCGGTGAGGAGTCGCGGCCTGCTCAGTGCGCTCGAAGACCCCGAAACGCGGGGAGAGCTCGCCCGCGCTCTGATCTACGGCACTCCCACGGGAGCCGCCAGGCGCTCGGCGCGCACGCGATCGCAGAACCGCGCTATCGCGTGGCTCTCACTCAACGCATAAGAGACACCCGTCACGAAAGGAAGGGGCATGAACCCCACGACCGAAACAAGGCTGCAGGCCTTGCTGCCGAAGGACAAGCCGGGATGGGGCGATGTCCGAGACATGAATCGCCTCGAGGTGCGCGACGCATCCCTTGCACTCCTCGAGCGCGAGGGCAAGCATCTCACCCCGAGGCAACTCGATCACGTCGACGCGACATTGCGCTCGAGCTCGTCCGTCACTGACGGCTCGTCGATCGGCCGGTTGGGCCTGATCTCTGAGACCCCCGAGTACAGGACGGGGTGGATGAAGTGGGTGCTGAACCAGGGGCACGGCGATGTCCGCACCCATGGCGAGAAGGCCGCAATGGCTGAGTACGCGGAGTTGAGGACCATGACCGAGGGCGGCTCGGCTCAGTACGGAGTACCGATAACGATCGACCCGACCGTGATCTTGACCAGCCAGGCGGACGTCGCTCCGATCCTGGACGTCTGTCGCTTCGTCACCACCACGGGCGATGTCTGGAAGGGCGTGTCATCGCCTGGAACCGCAATGGCATATGACGTCGAGGGAGCGACCGTGGCGGATGGCACGCCCACGTTTGCGCAGCCCGTGATCAACATTTACAAGGCAGACGGACTGCTTCCGTACAGCATGGAGCTCGAGCAGGACTACGTTGGCTTCGCAGCGGAGATGGCGCTGCTCCTGGAGCGGGCGCTCGTGGATCTTCTCGCGAACAGCACCGTCACCGGCTCCGGCTCAAGCCAGCCCTGGGGAATCAAGACGAGGCTCGAGGCGACAGCTGCTCAGCAGACCGTAACTGCTACTCACGGCGCGATTGTCGCGGGAGATATCACTGCGCTCTACAGTTCACTCCCGATCCAATTTCGGAGTCGCGCGAGCTGGCTCGTCCATGGAACGGTCGCAGCCTCGGACCGCACGATCGCGGCGACAGCTTCGGGCGCTCCATTCATGGTGGACCCGGTGTCGAATGGGAACCCCACTCTCATCGGTAAGAGGCTCCTCGAGTCGGACTACGCAGGCCAACTTCCAACGGATACAACCAACCGCTGCGTGACGATCTTCGGGGACTTCTCGCAGTTCGTCGTGGCGCAGCGCGCCGGCATGGTCGTCGAGCAGGTCCGTCAGATCCTCGATGTCACGAACAACCGACCCACGGGACAGCGTGCGTGGTACGCATGGTCAAGACAGGGCTACGACTGGACCACGCCGCTCGCCTTCGTTGGCTTGATGAACCGCACAAGCTGAGCTGATCGTGACCGACCTGCGGATCGAGCTCGAGCGCCTCCGCGAAAGCACGCTTGAGCAGCGAGACGAGCTGCTCACTGTGGCGCCGAGCATCATTGATCGAGCGCTCCAGCCGGCTCGTGCCGAGATGGTCCCGGCGGTCCAGGTGCTCCGCGTGCTCGAGCTCCAGCTGGATGCGATCTGTCTCCTCGAGCGGGTCTGTTTGGAGCGTGCATCTGGGTTGAGGCAGACGCGCGTCGCCGAGCGGCGGTTTCGGAGAGTCCGAGGGGCCATTCGAGTGATACTGGCGAGGCGGCACCTTGGGCCCGACCGGTCCTGATCGACCGGCGGAAACGCTGATTTCACACAGAGGCCGTGATCTCGAGCGAGTCGAAAGGCCTGCTCAGTGTTCAGCCTTGATCGCCGCGGATTCCTTGGCAGGCGACGGGCAACGCGAGATGAAGCGCTGGCAACCCGACAGCAGCCGAGACCGGTCAAGTGCCACCTTCGACCTTGCCCGGATGATCGACAACATCGCCTCAAGGGGCCTTCACCTCACCTCGCGGCGAGCCGCGACTGGCTGGCAACGACGACAGAACGACCGCCGCGGGGGCACGACCGGGGGCACTAGGGACTCCGCTATCGCAACGGATCGACCTCGCCGGGGCCTAGGCGTACCCGACAAGCGATGAGAAACGATGCCGTGGCACCTGGTGGCCTGCCTTGATTGAGGGGGGGGCGGGGTCGCGACGGGGCTGGCAGGTGATCGGCTGCACCCGGCTCAGTGCATTTTTATTCTGTCTGTAACGAAGTCAAAAGACACTGATCATCGAGCAGGGGAGGCCACAGTGACTCGAGAAGCTCACAGAGAAGATCGCAGGGTCGGCAAGTGCCTCGATTGCGGGTCTGAGTTCAACCGCGAGTCAAAACCAGGCCGTTTGCCGGTCAAGTGCGCCTCGTGCAGGCCATCGGGGCGGCTGGCGCGTCCTCGACGGGGGACAATCGTGGCGGGGCCAGGTCAAAAAGCCTGTGGACACTGCAAGATGGTCAAACCCGTCGCCGATTTCACGGCTCAGACTGGCACGACGACCGGTCTGAGCTCGAGGTGCAAGGACTGCAGCAGAGTCAGCAGGCAGGAGAGCGTGAGGCGGAAGTTTGGCATCAGTGTCGAGGACTACGACACACGCTCGCGGGTGTGACGATCGGCTCGACCTTCGCACGACGCAGCGCTACAACCGCGCGCGACAGAACCTCGACGGGCACGCGGCCTACGCGGTCGCAGTGGCGCTCGCCAGCTGATGCTTTGATGGTCCGGAGCCGCCCTACCGAGAATGGCGACTGCCGGGCCGATCCCGGCGAGTCATGTCGGCGGTCGTCTTCCTGTTGGTCGCGCTCATTGTCGGGCTGGCCGTCGCGCTCTGATGGCTGACGAGCTGCTCACGGTCGCTAAGGCGGTCCTGGCAAGTTCGGCCTCGAGGTGGCGATACCGGTCGGCACCCTCGTGGCGCTGTTCTCTCTTCGCGAGAGGCCCGGCTGACGAGATCCGCCTACGTGACGTCCACCGAATACGGCGTGAACTTCGTCCCGTCGATCGTCACGGTCACCGACAGCACGCCGACGGTTGAGACCTTGACCCTCACGGTCGCCGTCCCGGAGCTGCTCGCCTTCGTCGAGAAGGTCTTCCCCGCAACGAACTCCGAGATCGAGCAGCCCGGTGGAGCCGAGGAGATCGCGGTCACCATCTTCGTGCCGTGCCGCACCTGGAGTGGCACCTTGACCAGCGGTGCGTAGAACTTCGATGAGGCCGAGCTGCCCCTGTTTGTGGCGACTGCCTTCCAGACACCCGTTCGATAGACCCTGGCCGAGGTCCAGCACTGTCCCACGGGATCCACCTTGCACGTATGGACCGATCCGGGGACACCGAAGGTCACGGTGGTGCCTGGTGCCGCTCCATAGGCGAGAAGCGTGAAGTAGGTCTTAACCTGGACTACGGCAGCAACCTCGATCGCGAGCGTCTTTGATGCAACGGGGTATACCGCATAGGGCAGAGACGCGGCCGGGCCAGTTCCGACTCCGTTGGTGGCAGTGACGGTCACTCTCAGGGGCACTGATGGAACCAACTTCGAGAAGGAACACGAGTCCGCTGTTGTGACGCAGCTGATCGACGATGTTCCGTTCGATGCCGACGCGGTGAAGTGCGTGATCGCACTGCCGCCATCGCTAGCAGGCGTCGCCCAGCTGACCTTCAAAGTTGAGTTCCCTGGAACAACCATCAAGGAGGTCGGGGCAGTTGGCACAACAGGCCCGAGAATCGCGTAGCCGGTGTACGCGCCGGAACCTATCGAGACCGCCTTCCCAGGTAAATGAATGGAACCGAATTTCGTGGAGGCCGCCGTCGTCCCATTGCCAAGCTGTCCTCGCTCGCCACCACCCCATGTGTACACCTGACCATCGGACCCAAGGAGCACGGCGTGTTCGGTCCCTGAGCCACCTGACGCGATCTGGACTGCATGCACGCCAGCGGGAAGCACCACCTTCGCTGGGGGGCTGGAGAAGTCCCCGCTGTTCCATTCGTACGCATCGCCATCCGAGCCGATCATGAATCCGGTGTAGCGAGCTTCGGAGACCGAGACTGCCCTCACTCCTGGAGGCATGTCAGCAGCCTGGGGAGTGGAGCCGGACTGAGAATTCCCCCAGTAGTAAACGTGCCCGTTCTCTCCGATCACCAGGCCGTAGAACTCGCCCATGGCGACCGATGTCGCCGCTACGCCGTTGGGAAGTGACACCTTCTCGGGACACGACAGATTGACCGTTGTGCCATCGCCCAACTGTCCATAATTGTCTTCGCCCCACATGTACAGGTAGCCGTCGGATCCAACGGCCCCCGCAGAAAGGAAGCCCGCAGCCACGGTTACAGCCGTGACACCTGACGGCAAAGTGATCTGTGCTGGCGCGTCGGCATCAGTCGTGGCGCACGTTCCGAGAGCTCCGGCCTCGCTCGATCCCCAGCTGTAGAGTGCACCGGTTGTCGAAATGGCATACGAATCGGTTTCGCCCGCGGCGAACTCGCCGTATGCGATCGAAATGCCTGGCGGGATCGCCACCGGTGTGACTACTTCGCTTGAGGTCGTCCCCCCTGTGCCGAGTTCACCGTTCGCATTGCCCCCGAATGAGTACAGGTCGCCGTTCATCCCTTGGGCTAGGCCGAAGTAGGTACCCCCGGTGACCTCGGCGGGGATGAATCCACCGAGTTGAGCGGCCGGCATCGGAGTGAGGGAGCAAGTCAGAGTCCCGCACGCGTCTGGACCATTCGGAATTCCGAGGGCAAGTTGGCCGTAGTCGTTCCACCCCCACGAATACAGGGTCGCTTTTGCTTGGACCGCGCCAACGGGGGAACTACCCATGGCCGGGGCTGTAGAACTGCTCAAGACCAGTGTGACCGCCGCGAGCAGAAGTCCACCAATACGGAGGGCGAGACGTCTCATGTCAAGTCGGCCGGATACGGCGTGAACCGTGTCCCGTCGACCGCGTCCCGTCGATCGTCACGGTCACCGACACCACACCAACCGTTGACTTTGGGGCAGAGGCGCACTCCGGTCCTTGTCATCGCTTTGTCATCCTGACTAGACACTACGACCCAAAATGGGACTTAACTCAACCCCACTTGACTTGCAGGAAAGCCCATCTGAACAGGTCACACCCCGCTAGACCTATCTTGACCAAACGACTGTGAGCGAACTGGGGGTCAAGAGGTCCCGGGTTCAAATCCCGGCAGCCCGACCAATGATTGCAAGGGATTCGGGCTCCTTCGCCCCCCTCGGCCGGGGGCCGTGATAGCAGTTTGATAGCAGTTCGCAGAATCGCGGAATTGCATCTGAAATGACGATCGCGTGGGTGTAACGGTTGCTCTCCCTGATCGGACCATCGCGGGACTTCCAGTCCTACTTCGTCAGCCGCAAGCACCTGACAGGAACACAACCCGAGGTGAACACCTCTACTCGCCCGGGACCCGGCGATAGGGGCACCCCCTCCGGCTTGGGAACACGTGTCGTCGCTGTCGCAGAAAGGTCAACGTACGGCGACCTCGACCACAGCTGCGCGTGACCAGCCGGTGACATCCTGAGCAAAGACCGAGAATGCGTACGAACCCCTTGCGAGGTTGTAAATCGTGCATGCAGTGCCCCGAGTGACGCACGTGGCAATTCGATGATCACGCGCCGTGTGGACTGCATATCGGAGCACGGGCTCTCCCGCCGGGGTGACAGATCGAGACCACGACACTTGCACAGAGTGGTCGGAGACGTCGACGCGGAGGTTCATCGGCGCGCTGGGTCTCTCGCCGGCGAAGAAGTGGTTTGAAAGTACTCGTCGAGATGCATAGGTCCCATTGGTGTCAGTGAGCACGACGACATACTGACGACCATTCGTGAGATCGGTGAACCTGCAGGCGTGAGCAGTCGTCATGCACGTCTCGCCACCCGGCGACAGCCTTGCGAGGTAGTGGGTGATCGGATTGCCACCGTCGTCGACTGGCGGTGCCCATCGGACCACTGCACCTGAGAGCTGAGGACGAGCCGCGACATCGATCGGAGGCGCGGGTGGGACCATTGGTCGAACCGGGGTCAACGTCGTGGAGAACGGAGACAGAGAATTCGAGATGATTTTGTTCTGGCCGTAGATTCCGTAGTCCCCAACTGCGACGCACTGCGTCGCAGTTGCGCATGACACGTCATCGAGAAACGACCCGTCGCGATCCTCGGCCCTGGGAAGCGCCAACTGCTCCAACCCAATGGAGCTCCACGATCCGTCGGACCAGGTTGCTGCGATCGGCGATTGGTACGCATCGTTGCGATTGAATGACCCACCATCTCCAACCGCGACGCACACACCCGCCTGGCAGGCGATCCGCCAGAACTCCGTTGACAGAAGGGGAGGGGAGAACTGTGGCATGGGCAGCCCCGCAACCGTCCCCCAAGCTCCATTTGTCTCCGTGGCCGTCGCCGCCACTGGCTGGGAGGGGACGCCGTTGTCGCCGTCCACATAGCCAACGACGATGCATGTCGTCGCGCTCGGACACGCGATGCCGCCTGGCTCGAAGTATTCGTCGGCTGGCGCTGCGGCAGGAGCGGTCGGGTCCCCCCAGACGCCGTCTATCTCGGTCCAGGCGGCAACCTGCGTCACCGCCGAACAGTTTCCGATCGACGAGCAGCCGAAACTGGCAAGGTACGGATGCACCTCCCCTCCTGGCAGTGCAGTCGCGTCGCCCCAGGTGCCCGAGGTCTCCGTCATCGAGAAGAGCTCATAGCCATAGGGGGCAGTCGTGTACGTGCCGAACACGGTGCAGTTCCCTACTGACTGACACCACGGGTCCTCGATCAAAGTCCATGCGTAGTTGCCCGATGTGATCGCGCCAGAGGGCAGCGCGAAGCTAGTTGCCGCGCTCCACGTCCCGGACGACTCCGTCGCCATCATGGGCAGGGTCTCGCCTGTGGTCGTGGTGTACGTGCCAGCGGCGACGCAGTCGCCTACTGACGGACACGTCAGGTAGAGGCGACCGCTCACGCCGCCGCTCGGCAGCGCAATGACTTGTGGGGTTCCCCAAACACCCGAGATCTGGGTGGAGACGAACGGTCTCGTCTGACTGGATCCCGCCGCAGCACACCATGATGCCGATGGGCACGAGACGGTGCTGTAGCCGATGGAGGATGATGCGATTCCGCTTGGAGCAGGCATGAGTTGGATTGGGGCGAATCCAGGTTCCGCGCCAGCCATGGCAGCAACTCCAATGATCGCGGCTCCTAGGAGCACGACGACCGCCGCAAGATGTATGGCGAACCCGCGCGTTATGCGCACGAGAGCAGGCTAGCCATCCCGAGAAGGTCCTTCCCCAAGGTGCCATTTGGGGGCATTTTCATATTCAGCCCGAGAGTTGCTCAGATCTTCCCTAGAACGTCCCCCAGGACCTCGATGGCGCCGGACTTGGTGTCGTCGAGAACCCTCGCGTAGACGCCGGTCGTGCGGATGTCGGTGTGGCCGAGGACGGCGCCTACCGTCGTGATCGCGACGTTGTGATTGAGCATCATCGTGGCCGACGTGTGCCGCAGGCGGTGTGGAGTGCAGACGATACCGATGGACCTACCGAGCTCGCGTAACCAACTGGTCATGGCATCGGGATCGACTGGCGCTCCCCCGTGGAGGCTGACGAGGAGGTCTTGAGGACCCGCTGGATCGAGTGAAGTTGCTCTCACGTCCTTGAGGAACGCCAGCAGGTGCGCGTCAGCCACGAGCATCCGAAGAGACGACTCGGTCTTGGGCGGCACTCTGGCGAGGCGCGACTTTGACGGATCTTCTGCGTCAGCCAATCGCTGCAGTTGATGGGTGATCGAGATCGCGCCCGTCTCGAAGTCGACGTCGCCCCAGACGAGCCCGAGCGCCTCGCCACGACGGAGGCCGAGTCGGAGCATCAGATGCACTGCGATCGATCGTGGGTCTCCGGTCGCGTTGACCGCCGCGAGCAGTCGCCTGACCTCGTCTTCGGTCAGGAACTTGGGCTGCGGCTTGGGGACCTTCGGGCGCGGGAGGCCCGCCATCGGGTTGGACCCGATCAGCCGGTGTTCGACCGCACCGTTCAAGGCTGTCCGCAGCAGGTTGTAGCAGTGGCGAAGCGTGTGGGGCTGGCCGAGCGGCGGACGGGCTACCTTGAGCCGCTGGTCCAGTCCCTCGAGCCATCTGCGGCACGTCTGGGCCGTGAGGCGATCGAGTCGAACCTCGCATATCGGGCCGAAGTGTGTGCGCCAGTGGCTGAGCTCCAGGGCGATCGTGTTGGGCGCTCGGTGGCGATTCGCAAGCCACTCATCCATCCAGTCGCACAATCGCAGTGTGCTCGGTGCAACGAGCTTGCCGGCGTCAGCAAGCGCTCGCTGCGAGGAGAGCCAGTCGGCTGCTTGTTGCTTGGTCTTGAACTGCTTCACCGGACGTCGACCGTCCGGGAGCGTCAATTGCGCCCTGTAGCCCTCTCGCCCCTCTACGCGTTGGATGGACCCCTCGCCACGCGAGCGGGTCTGTGGACGCCTCCCAGGTGCGTGTCGATGGCGGTCTGGTCGCTCGATGCTCACAACGGTCGCCGCCGCCCCTTTCAGGGGCGGCGACCATGTCCGATCGATCATCTTTCGCCGCAAGACGCTCCGCATTGCCACTGTCCTCCTCGGCAGAATCCAATCCCCCACTAGAGATGGGCAGAAAGTAGGGGCAGATTCGACAGCAACGTCACCTCGTGAAGAAGTTCACCCTTCACGAGCACCACCAGTGCCAGGAGCTGTCAGGAGCGTCAGAACTGCAGCGGTTGAAGTGCTGTGGTGAGGGTCGAGGTGCAGGGCCGCCGGCCGAGGAAGGGATGATGGATTGTCATCCTTTCTTTACATTGTTCGAGAGAAAGAGTGAGTGCCTTCCTCATGAACTCTCGACTGCGCGCATCCTCCGACCAAAGAGAGACCTCCCTACAACGTTGACATTGTAGAAGGTCTGCCTTATACTCAGTACGTGCCCTGGGAGGTCGTCCTGCTGGAGGAGGTCGACGAGTGGTTCGCGGATCTGGTCGAAAGGGACAACGAGACGGCCCTGCTCGTCACTGCGGCGATCGACCTTCTGGAGGACGTTGGTCCGACACTGGGACGGCCATTGGTCGATCGGCTTGAAGGATCGACGATCCACAACTTGAAGGAGCTCCGACCCGGTTCGTCGGGGGCAAGCGAGGTGCGGATCATCTTCATCTTCGATCCGCTGCGCCAAGCGGTCCTTCTTGTTGCTGGTGACAAGAGCAGGCAATGGAAAGAGTGGTACGACGTGAACATCCCGATTGCTGAGTCGCGGTACGAGCGGTGGCTCACAGGCGAGTTTCGAGACGAGATCGGAGGGTAGGACAATGGCAACTGCGCGCAAGTGGAAGAACGTCAAGGGTGGGCTCCGCGCATCGGGAAAGCTCGACGATGCAAAGGTCAAGGCGATCTCCGAACGACTCCGTGCCGAGGTTCGGATGCATCGGCTGGCGGAGATTCGGGAGGCATCCGGCATCACGCAGCAGGCGCTTGCCGAGCAGATGGGCGTCTCGCAGGCGAGGGTGAGCCAGATCGAGCGAGGCGAGCTCGAACACACCGAGGTCGCCACGCTCCGTCGGTACCTTGAGGTCCTCGGGGGCGAAATCGAGGTGTGCGTCCGGGTGGGCGACGACCGGCTGCAGATTGCGTAGCTGCCACCCGGTGACACTGCGCGGTCCCGCAGCTCGCACGTAGTGTCCGAGTGTGCTCACCGCGCACCCCAAGGTCGCCTTCCAGCTGCACATCGAGCTCGATGATGTGGCGCCAACGGTCTGGCGGAGGCTCCTCGTGCCGACGAGCGTCAAGCTCAGCAAGCTCGCAGACGTGCTGCTCACCGCGATGGGTTGGAACAACTCGCACCTGCACTGCTTCAACGTCGGCGACATCCGGTACGGGATGGTCGAGGACGAGTATCCCGAGGGCGAGATCGACGAGACGTCGCTGACAGTCCGGCAGGCCCTACGAGGGTCGAAGCGATTCGAATTCGAGTACGACTTCGGCGATGGGTGGTCGCACACTGTGACGATCGAGCAAGAGCTCTCGAGCCCGCTCGGGCTCAAGGCTGCCGTCTGTCTTGGTGGGGAGAACGCGTGTCCTCCCGACGACTGTGGCGGCCCTGGAGGCTTTGCCACGATGCTCGAGGCGCTCGCAGACACGACGAACGACGAACACGAGAGCTACCAGGAATGGATCGGCGAATTCGACCCGACGGACTTTGACCTCGTTGCAACTAATGCCCTACTTCAGAAGATCTGATGAGATCCGCTTGCGCGGTCAACAGGGGGTCAAGAGGTATTCGGATCGTCACCCCTTGGAGTGGCTTCCCGGAGCACGCTTTAGAAGTTCTGCGCAGGTCGCCTCATCTCCAAAGCCTCCTGATTTCGTGATAGCGCTTTGATAGCAGTTCTCCTGAGAACTGCTGGCGCTCCTGATCGTCGTGATCGTTCGATGCTCAGTAATCGCAAGGGATCTGATGCTCATGGCGTTGGTGGTCGCTGCTGGGAGAGGCCTGGGGGTCAAGAGGTCCCGGGTTCAAATCCCGGCAGCCCGACCACTTCCGACCCCTCGGGGATCGAATTGTACGCTTATTGTACGCTTGACGATTTGAAACGGTTGATGGGATCGGCGCGGGAACGTACAGCGTGAGAACGCAGGGAAGCGCCTGTGACGTCCCGAGGTCCTGTCCCCGATCAGCACAATTCTAAACGCTTCGATGGAGGCGCCGGCATTCGCACACGCATTACGAACCCCATGCGTGGGATGCTGAGTTCGTGCGCCATGGGACACGGCCCAGGTCTCTCCTGCGAGTGGCCGTAATCGTGTCCGTGGTGGCCCTGGCTGCGGGTTCAGCCGTGTTTGCAGCGGAAGCCACGACGTCGATTGCATTCACCGCCCGTCAGGCTGCCTCGCAGTGCCAGGGAACTGCAACTGACGGCCCAATCTTCTTTAGTGCACCGCTCAGGATTGCAGTTCAGGGGAATGCCGCAGCCGTCATCTACGGAAACGGCCACGCGGCCGAACTCTGCTTAACCGGGACGGGCATCACAGCTCTGAGCCGCTCAGAATCGATTAACCACTCGCCCATGCAGGTGCTGGCATCCGGCGCGGATACGTCCGACTCGGAGATCTGGTCGCTGATCCACACAGCGCAAACGGTTCGCCGAGTCACGTACATCACTCCAAGCAGCGTAATGAGCGCCTCGTCGTTGACTCATGGACTATGGCTGTTATCTGCTCGACAAGCGCTCTCACAGATCTATGGCTTCGCAGCTACCAATGGACCTAACGCCGCGGGAGTACTGGTGGCTTTCGATCGCTCCGGCCTGGTGGTTTCCTCCTTCCCACTCCGGCTTTGCAAGTTCGAATCGATGATGCAGAACGGGAACCCAGATCGCTGTCCCTAGTTTGAATTAGCCCCACTTAGGCACGCCGGTATGGGTGATGCTCTCGCCCGCATCACAACTCGTCTACGACCTCCCCAAGGGCGGCTGATGTCGATTCACTCGTATCGTCGAGCACCCGGGCGTAGACGCTCGTCGTCTTGAGGTCGGTGTGGCCGAGGAATGTCGAAACCGTCGTGATCGATCCAACACGATTCAGCATGAGTGTGGCTGCCGTGTGCCGTAGTCGATGCGGCGAGCACCTGATGCCGATCTCCTTGGTTCGATTCGAGAGCCATCTCGTCATGAGCGTGGGCTCCACAGGCCCCTCCCAAGGGTCACGACGAAGTCGGTAGATGCGGCTCCAGTTGTGCGCTGGAGAGCTCTCAGCCGATCCAAGAGCGTCCCTGACGCCCTTACGACGCGCTTCGAGGCAGCAGTCTTGAGCGGGACGCGGGCGAGCACCATCCGGCTCGGGTCCTTCGGATCGGGGATGCGCTGGAGCTGGCGTGCGATCGTGACGCGACCGGTCTCGAGGTCGACGTCCTGCCAGGTGAGCCCGAGCACCTCGCCGCGACGTAGCCCGAGGCGGACCATGAGCTGGACTGCCATCTCGCGGGGATCGCCGGTCTGGAAGAGGTGCTCGAGCACGAGCTTCAGCTCGTCAGGACGGAGGTACTTGGGCTGAGGGCGAGGCACCTGGGGTCGCTTCACCTTGACCATCGGGCTCACCTCGAGGACGTCTCGCTCGACGGCGGCGGCCAACGACGAGCGCAGCAGCGAGTAGCAGATCCGAAGCGTGTGTGGCTGGCCATCGGGCCGCTGCTCGATGACGAAGGAGCGCTGCAGCCCCTCGAGCCAGCGTCGGATCTTGAGGGCGTCGAGGTCGCAAAGTCTGACCTGGGCGACAGCACCGAAGTGCTTGGTCCAGTGAACTCGGTCCGTCGCCATCGTGCTCGGGCGCCTCGTGAGCTCTCGCTCCTTCAGGTAGCCCTCCATCCACTCCTGCAGCGTCACCGTAGAGCGCTCCGAGAGCAGCCCTTGGGTGTCCTTCATGTGCTGCTCTCGGATCCACGCGGAGGCCAGCGTCGAGGTCCTGAACTGCTTGGTGAGCTTTCGACCGTCCTTGAGCGTCACCTGTGCCCGGAAGCCGTGACGGCCCTCCAGCTGGTAGATCGTTCCCTCACCTTTGTTGCGCCGTACCACCTGGCTGCCTCCGATGACGACGACCCGCCATCGCTTGGCGAGTCATCCCACAACGGTCGGTGGATCCACCTCACTCTCCTCTTCTTGCTGGGCGAGTCGACGCTGCCTGGCTTCTCGCTGCATCTCGACGGTCATGCCGTGGAGCCTCTCGGCGACGGACTCCGCCCTCGGGTCGGAGTAGCCGCGGCCGACGTAGCCATAGGAGCCGCTGACAGGGTCCTCATCGAGGACGTTGACCCGGAATGCGGCACGTGCTGCCCTGAGCTCGCCGAACGACGTCGAGAAGGCCCTGGACTTGGTGATGAGCTGCCCGGTGAAGCCGAATGTGTGGGCGTGCTCCCTGAGGCGTAGCTCCTCGAGCTCGGGCATCGATCCCAGATCCCAGGCAGTCAGTGCCATCTGCCTGGCGTGTGCGTCCACCATCGCGTGCACGATCCGGGAGCGCGTGGTGAACCTGCGGGCGAAGCCGAGGGTGCCGTCGGTCGTCTTGGTCGCGTACTTGGCGACGTAGCTCGCGACCTTGCGGCTCTCTGACTCGATGCCCGAGAAGTCCCTGATGTCAACCTGGCTCCCCCATCGGGCAGTCGAACCAAGACCTGAGGAGGTCTCGACGTCGCCCAGGAGCGACTGGAGCTCCTGGGCGAGGAGTCCGGGCGTGAGCCACGTTGGAGGTGCCGAGTTGGCCCCGCCAGGTCCGTCGGCACGGACGACGACGTGGAAGTGCACAAGACCGCGGCGCTGGAACTCGGCCACCTTCAGGTAGCTGAGCCTCGCGACGGCCCGGAACTGCTTGGCAGTGAGTCGCTCCGTGGACGCGACCCTCTCTCGGAGCCTGACGGCGGTCCTGTTCCAAAGCCTGGACGCCGCGGCGTTCCAGAGCACCGCGCCCTCGTAGTCGAAACACTCCGGGCACAGCGGCGTGCCGAGCACGGTGTCGCTCTCCTTGTGGCGCACGTTGCACCACTCGGGGATCCCATGGACGCAGCGCTTGGTGTGGCCATATGGCCTGCAGCCTCCTGAGGACGTCACGGTGTGCACCGGTCCGAATGAAGGGCCTGTGAGCGAGACGAAGAGCCTCGGGTGGCCAGCCACGTCGGCGTCGATCCCCTTGCCGCCCATGAGCCCAGCGCCGACAAGGATGAAGGCGTCGGCCTTGTACAGGTGCGAGCAGCTCGGGCAGATCACGGCTCTTCGGTCCTTGCACGCAACCTGGACCGAGACGGTGCGGATCTCTCCGGTCGCAAGGTTCAGCTGCGTGCCGGCAAGACGGATCGGGTGGGCGCAGAAGCCGGCACCCACGACCTCGCCCCAGATCTCGATTGCGGTCTTTGTGTCCACAGGGACCCCGTGCCACAACGGTCGGCGTCATCCAGCGCCCTCTCGCCCGATTTGAGGGAGATCGACGAGCCGCTGCCCTACTGCGACGTCGGGCCAAGAACCTGGCTCTGGGGATGGGAGCGGAGCTGGTGAAGGCCGGAAACCTGATTGGGTCGTGGTGATCTCTCAGGATTGCCCATAAGCGCCAGGAGAGTCATTCAGCCGAGTCAGTTCCGGTGGCACCGGGCGCTTCGCGCCCGGTGCCGAGGACTGGGCGAGGGTGCAGAGGTGTGCTTCGTCTAACTCCTCTATACATGATCAAGGACCCGTGAAGTTCACGTCGGCCCGTAGGCCAATCTGCCGAGGTCAATCGAAGGGACGACGAGATCAGGGCTGCCTAGCGGGCCAAACGACATCGTCAGGACATCAGAGATCACTTTGGCATTCGGCTTTGGGAACCACTTTCTGGGCCAGGGCTCCCTCAGTGCCTCTGTGATTCCATCGGCGGCCTCGTCAAGCAAGTGCTCGATGCCAGATTCGAAGTCGGTCCGGTCTGCATCGATGTCCAAGAGGTCGCCGGAGATGAATGGCTCGATGTAGGACGCGGCAATGTTGCGACTTGGACCTTCACCATCTCGGCGTCTGACGACAGAGCCCGAGTGTCGTGGCCACCCCGCCCGGGCTTGGACATGGTCGAACAAGAGTCGTTGTAC